>Ga0114999_10004798_pt1 | contig 16207 bp, 17 predicted proteins | sample ArcticOcean_MG_C_3_FD_89820 | JGI IMG/M metagenome (GOLD analysis project Ga0114999, IMG submission 89820) | Marine microbial communities from western Arctic Ocean - ArcticOcean_MG_CB8_126 | ecosystem: Environmental > Aquatic > Marine > Oceanic | place: Arctic Ocean: Canada Basin | collected...
AATTTTATGTAAATGATCTGGTTCTTGGACCGCTAAAGAAGTTATAATATCCGCCAAAGACGCGCCCGTTGGTTTTGCTTTCAAAAATTGACGCCACAATTCTGGACCAATTTGGATTAAATAAGGTTCATGCTCTATATCATCAGCATATGAAAGAACTTGCTCGGTCTCTTCAGCACTCAAATCTTCAAGACCATGGAAACTTAAAAGTTCAGCAACACCTTTATTCATTTCCTGCGCTAACACTGGAAAAACAACACCGCGTGCGTCTATTTTATAACCACCATCATCATCATCTTGATTAACTTTAGTTGAACCCACAGCCGCCATACCCAGCATAGCAAACATGGCCGGAATATCAATCATCCAGTACATTTGAAGCGATAATGATGAAATTTGATTATACAAACCCAATAATTCTGGATCTATTTTTTCTATTTCCTTATCCACAACATGGTGCATCGTCATCATAGCATGAACCGCAGATCCTTGTGTCATCGCGTTCATTGTAAGACGTTTGTTAATTTGCTTACGCATTGCTTCATCAAATTCTGGTTTTGATTTTTCTTCGTCGCCTTCTTCATTTTTTTCAACATCGGAAGTAATACGTCCTTCCAACATTTCTTCGGGAATTCCCCAAATTTGAGCAGTTATTTTTTTAGCTAACGCGATAAGTTCATCTTTGTGCTCTGATTCTTTTTGCACAATTTGACGCATCACACGCATGCCGTCCGCATGGTTTGCATTTAAATTAGTCACTCTGTCAGAAACATGCCCCCAAGCATCGCGTGATAATTTATCACCTAACATTGCAAGAACTGGGTGTTTGGCAAACAAATGTTCCTTGTTGCCTGGCAAATCTTTCCAAAAACCTTGCGTGGAAGGATGAGCTTCATCTTCATATGCTTCAGCCAAAATCGAAATCATAATATCATTCTCTGATTCCATGCAATTCTTGGGTTCCGGCATACGTTTAGGTCTTGGCGGATTAAAAGGCTGTCTTTCAGGTTTTGATGGTTTTTCACGCGCGGGTCTAGACGGGGCAGGTCTTGTAGGGGCTGGCTTAACAGGAGCTAAAGGGGCTTCTGCATTCTCCACATCTTGCACTTCATCAACATCTGTTGCAAGCGCTTCGTCTAGCTTTTGCTTAAAATATTCTGATTTATCCATTTTTTATTCCTGTCCTGCATTGGCTAATGTATGATCTGGTCCATCAATAGATCGGTCTGAAAGGTTTGAAATTTGGTCATCTTCTTCTTGAGGACCCATAGCTTTTTTAATTTCTCTATACGCATCTTGAACAGATTCAATGTTTTCAGAATCTATGGTCGAGGCGTCCCCAGTCCAACGTTCTGAACTATCCGTTATAAGTGTGTATAACACGCCACCACCAGCCTTGCTGATCCAAGCAGAATCTATGTCAATCCCTAGAGTTTCTGCGGCCAATTGAACTTCGTTTATCGTGTCAATCAATTCTTCTACTTTCAAAACTTGGCTATTAGTCGATATTCTGAATGATGAACGTGACCCATACCTATCCTTAGTTCCGTGGTACGCCGTCATCTCATTCTTAGAGTCTACCTTTAATGTTATATTTTCCATCTTAAAGCGTAGTTTAGTTAAGTCTGATCCTTTAGTCCCACTAAATCCTAATTTCCTTAAATAATTTACGTAATTTTGTAGTGTTCGATATCCTTGCCTGTTGCGAAGCAACGATATTATTTCTGTCTCTGTCTTTGATTTCCCTCTATCTCCGGCCTCTTCCTGCTCTCGTTTTTCACGACGCAAATAATCATAATCGAACTGTTTAGGTTCTCCGGTGCTGGGGTCTATTATTGTAAAATGATTTTGAAACGCCTTTACCGATTGGGGGTATTTTTCTATCAATCGTGATATAGCAGGTGGTATTGCGTATGTTTCTAGTGGTCTCGCATTATACAATTCGCCCGCCAAACTAGATATCACTCTGCCTATAGAATGATAGTTGCCATAACCTCGATGTACTTCTTTAAAATCACCTTTTTTCAAATTCTGCAAGCCACGTATAATTTTGTCAACATCCCTTATTTGGGTAGTTGACAATTTGGCTTCATTTATAAAATTAAGTTTCATTATATTGCATCTAGCTTTTGTTCTAAGCTTTTTTCTTTTTCAACCTGCGCAGCCTTTTTGCGTCTGCGGCGTATTCTCTTTATTTTATTTTCGATTTGTTGCCGTTTTTTTCGACTACGAGTAGCTTTTGCTGCCACTTTTAATTCATCTATGTCAGTTGAATAATAAGCAGACCCTTCAGTTGAATCATCCGCACCATGTTTAGCACGCAAAACATCTCTTGCCATTTGGTACAAGCTATACAACGCGGTGCCGGACTCGACATGTGCTAATTCATTTAACGCATCATCACTGAATTGATTTAGCAATCTTTTAACAGTTCTCGCTACTCCGCCACCGTTATGACCTGCCAGTAAACTTTCTTCATTTCGACGCGCGCGAGCCTCAGCAAACGGGCTATATATGATTTTAACAGCATCCATATAGCCCTGTTCATTCATAGACCGATCTAATATTGGGATTATATCATGTAAATCTGAAAACAAATTGTTGTGTTGTGAAGAAGCATGATGTCTCATCACGTTACCCAATAAATTATCGGGTGTTTTTTCTAACAACGTTTTGACCAATCCATGACCACCTTTGCCCACCATGGATTCATCGAAGGCCAACAGCAATTTGGCAGCATAGGGACTGTCGCCGTCCGGCATAGCTTCGAAAATGCTTCCATATTTTTTATAATTTTCGAGTACTTCCTTGGTAGGTGCTTGATTATCCATAAATTCTTCTAATCTATCTGGATAATGCTGGGCGTGAATTATGGCCTTGGTGGTGAGAGAACTATTTTGGTCTTGCAAAACGGATTGCAAATCCTCTTTTGACACTTTGCCCGTTGTTAAAATAGCTTGCACGAATTTTGTTGTGTCCGTTTCGGTGACATGGGTGGCCCCTGTCAGGTTTGTGCGATTTAGCAAAGCGTTGAAGTCCATGGATAACAAGGTGCCAAGCATGCCAGAAGAAGCCTTGGATAACATGCTTTCTAACGTTGATGATACTCTAAGTTCACCATAGGTGAGTTTCATTTCTGAATGAGACAACATGAAATCGGCTGTGTCTTCCGTTATGAAATCTATAACCTTATGTTCTGACTGCTTACCATATTCCCCTTTGAAATAATTGGCAATGCTATAGTTTAAATTCATTGCATTTAGTTTTACATTTTTTGCCATCTTTAACACGATTGTGTTTACTAATTTTTCATCTGCTGGCATTATATTCCAAAAATCGTTAGTGCCGCCGCCGGCATAATGTTCAGGATGATCAAGCAGCCATTTAATCACTGGCAGTGTGTATTTTTGTAATGGCGATTTGTTTTGTTTTCCTTTTATCTGCTTCACAACCGAGGCACTGCTGTTGCTGGCTATTTCGATGCTAATTTTAGGGTTATTAAACTTATCTCTTAAACTGAATAAATGATTATTGTCGGAAGGATTGCAATAGCCACCAATGCAATTCTGCATCTTTGCGCCTTCGATTTTGGCGTCTTCTTTATAAATCGGCACTATCCACCAATTGCCGTCGATTTGTTCAGCATCTTCGTCTTCAATTCCTTTGGTGTATTCACCGCCGACGTCCTGGTTTGCAAATTCTTCTTCATGCCATGCTTCGGATTCTGACGAAATTTCGGCTATTGATTTTTTTAGCAATTCTTCATCTGATATGTCTGAATATTGCAGATAATCAAACCAACTTTCATCAAACTGCGCAGTTGGTTCGTCTTTCCAGACTCTAACTATCCACTGCCAGTATCTTCTGTTTATTTGTTTTGCTTTTTGAATTGCTTCTTGGAATGCTATGTCGGATTCAGATTTTTGCGTTTCTTTTTTAAACGGGTCTAAATCTTTTACTAATTCAATGTTATCGCTAGATATTGAATCAATGATGCCGTTGACATACCCAAATAACAATTTTTCAGCATATCGAGTTGATGTGTCAACAGCTTGTTGTATTAATTCCTGATCTACTTGTTCGCCATATTTTCGAGTCAGATAGTCAATTTGCTGCTCAACTATAAGATTTAGATCGTCAAAAAATATATCAGGATCTTCGGTAATGATCATCGCTATTTTTTGCACAAATGATTTCATTTTGTCACCTCGCCCAAGGGCGATTGTCCTTACTAAACAAGCCGCCTTGCGGTCTACCCTCATAACTATCATTTGCGCAAAAAGATCGCAAGTGTTTAATCGCATTCATCGGCGCGCCAGAATCTTCCTCGGCCCATTTTCCAAGAGCATAATCAAGAGGAACACCCACTAGATTTAATTCGTCGTTGTTTTTATCCATTGCGTCAAAAAAACCCTTGCCCTCAAATTGCATAAGTTGACCACCTCGGCCAAGATCATCAAATTTGTCGTCACTGCTAGAATCATCTCTTTTAACAACATAAAGAGGATTTTTAGCCAAATAACTTTGAGCAGTATTTGCATAACCTTTTGAACGACCTTTGCTATCTTTAGGGCCATCCATTAACATATATTTTCTCGTTTGCCCTGCCTTAGGGTGCCAATCACCATAAGTAAATTCTGATTTAGCGGGAGGATCAGCAGAATCATCGGAAACATACCCAGGTTGCCCCTCTACATTTCTACTAAGTGTAGTGGTGCACCACTTAGTTCCTAATCCCATATAAACCGCAGCTTCCGGTTCTATAATTTTGTAAATTGTAAATTTAGTTTTATGTTTGTTGGGCAACACTATTTCAAAAACTAATTCATATCCTTTTTTATTGCCGCGAGCTTCTTGCCTTTTAGTGACAAATTCTTTTCCATCTAATTTGCTAACAACATTTTCTAATTTTTTCCAATCTTTTAATTCTGGCCCCCATAAATCAACTGGTAAATCTGCTTCTTTCCATTGTGATTTATTTTTATTATCGTGATAAAACTTTAGAGCATCCCGTAACTTAAGACCATCCTCAGGCAGTTTTATTGTTGCATTTTTAAGTTGATCAACAATATACCTAAGATAATTTCCGCGACCATCGGTGGGATCAAATTCGATTAAAGATTCTATATATTTAGCGACACCATTTTCATCATCAACAAAATCATGCTTATTTTCCCAATGAGATTTTTTACCCATCAGAGCACTAACTTGCCTAATCGCTTTATCTTCAAGCGATTCTAATATAATATCTAATTTATCAATAAAATAATTTGGCATCACCATTCCTCTTAATAACCACAAATTATTTTTGCATTTATAAAAAGACCCGGGTGCCCTACACACCCGGGTCCAATATTAATCGGTGAGAATCAAACTCACAACCTACGATTTTCCAACCATTGCTCTGACCCCACCAGTAAGGTGATGTGACAGCCGAAACTGCTTGAGCTACGATTAACATTGTTAAATTACATTTTGGTACCCATTTACAGTCGGAGCAATATCTTTCAATTTTTGCAAAGCCAATGTTTCTATTTGCCTTATTCTTTCTTTAGTTACACCTATTTGATCTCCCACTTCTTGCAGTGTCAATGGATCACAACCAAGGCCGAATCGTAATTCAATTATTCTGCGTTGTCGGTCATCTTTAAGAGTATGTACTAATTCTTTAATATATTTGGCAACACCGCCAACTTTTAATTCATGTTCACGCGGCTCAGAATAACCAGGTATATCATTCATAGAATAAATATCAGATTCTCTAACCACATTACTATTAGTAGAATTCATTGCCTTAATGGTCGTGTTTAATTTTCTTTGACCCCATCCTAATTCTTTTAATAATGCTTCGGCATCTACAGACCCATCATTCATTCTGACAGCGACAACAGCTCTTTCATACTTTCTCACACCATCATTAGTATTTGCGGAACGTGACACAGCATTATTAAGATCATTCATACGTTGAATTTTGGCTCTTATTCGCCAGTATGAATATGTATTAAATCTTACTGATTTATTTAAATCAAAATGTTTTATAGCATCATATATTCCGCAAATGCCTTCTGACAGCGCATCATCAAAATCCACATGACATACTCCGAATCTACTTGCTAATTTTGCAACCCAAAGAATGTTAGATAAAACAAGAATATGTTGTGCATGTTCATCGCCATTTTTAGCTTTTTTAATATATTCTTTTTCTAATTTGGGGTCATTGACAAAATCACATTGAGATTTTGTAATAAACGATTGAACATAACAACTTGAATATGCCATACAACACTCCATCATACTTAGTAAATAAATCAAAAACCGCCATGAAATCCAATTCTATAATTTACAATAAATTGCAAAAGAAAATAGATCAAAACGGACATCCATTAAAAGGAATACACTTAACACGACGCGTAACATCATCATTTTTGCAAGCAATACCCCCAACATACAACATTTCGACGCATATTTATATGCAATAGTCAAAAGAAAACCAGAAAAAGAAATAAACAGCGAATGGGGCAAAGATGTCCGCATAAACCCGTGCTTTCTTAACTGGGAACAAAAAATAATAGAAATGATGATACCTTTTGACATTAACGATGGAATAGAATCAATAAATGATTTAGACGAAGGATTTTTCGAAGCAATCCAAGCATCATTTATTACTATGATGCATGGCGTGCATTAATTTTATAATATTTCAATGGTCTAGGACCATATAAACTGCATGCGCCAGGCCCATAAGTGCCTGAAGATCCATGATGCCAAAATGCAGTTGTTAAAATTGGATCACTTTGTTTTGCAAGAAATAAAGCAATTAATCTTTCAAACACATGTGGCGTCCAAAACCCAGTGTCACTTAATTTTAAATTTTTAACTATTTTATGCAAATAATTCCCTAATAAGTCAAATACTTTTCGACTACATGCAAATTGATGAGAATATATCATGCGCGGTTGGGTTTCCATTGCCCAGGCATAAATGCCGGGATCATACTTTTTAATATAATCCCATACAAATATTTCATTATCAAATGCGTGAATGCTCATTGGGTCGACGCACGGAGACAAAGGAAAAGATTTCGGGATTTCCCATTCTTTCCATATTCTAGAAAATGAAGATTGAGCAATCAAACCAACAGCTCGATCAGAATCATCCTCAAGATGATTAGAAATTCTTTCCCATGTTTCATCGGCATCAAAATGTATGGTGTTGTCAGAGTGCATGATAGCAACATGATCATCACCAATCAACTGGTCGGCATGTTCCCAGATAGTTAAAATAACCGACGTTTCAAAAAGCAATGAATTCCACGCGGCATATGTGGGGAAAAAATCATTTGCTTCCGACAAATCAATACGTAAATTATCGTCAAATTTAACGGTTCCGCAAGAAATCGTTTTGCACTCAACATTTTCAGAATCAAATTCTTTGTGAGTCAACAGCCTGACAGACTGCGGGTGACATAATTGGAATGCTTTGATCATAATCAACCCATATTCAATTTAACATTGGACAAACCCATAGACTTCACAACAATGTGTGACCCATCGCTGGAACTTAACGTGATCGGGATATAACTTGTCAATTCACCATCAGACCAGTGCATGTGCGTTCCCAACAATTCTGGAAATCTCGCATGCCATTTGCGATGCAGCATTCTCATATACGCCCAATACTTTTTGTCACCAGAAAAACTAGCAGAATGTCTCCCATGATGTATGATAGGCAAATAAGAACTCCAAACAGTATGTCCAGCCGAACGAGCTTGAAGGCATACATCTACACCGTAAAAATGAAAACCATTGAACATTTTGTCGAATTTTAAACCAGTTTTTTTATTTAGAACCATCAAACACTCATCCACGCAATGCACTTGCGTAATCTTTTTTTCGCCATCCCAATATGGCGCATTGCTCAACGATTCTTCCGATTCATAAACTGTCCCGACAATCATTTCTTTTTCTTTTAAATAGCCTCCCCAATCACCAATGTCACATCGCGCATATTTTGTTGATATTCCAGCACTGCCCAACGCACCCCAATTTCTAGGCAATGATTTTATCGCGCCATCCAATTTCGCAAACCAATCGTCTAGCAGACTAACATCTTGATGCGCAAACACTAAAACATCGGAATTAGACACATCAATGCCGATGTTTAAAGCATTGCTGGCGGAATATCTATTATCATTGTTGACAATAGGGATTACTTCTATATCATAATCACCACGCATCTTGTTCACAGATCGTAATAAACATTGATCATAAACATCAGCGTCGGACACACATGTTATAATCGAAAAATCCGGCATGGTGTAATATATAGTCTCCCACAAATTTAAATTGGTTATTTAACACAAATGCGGAGGTTTAGTCATGGCACAAAAAAGAATTACTAGCGTTAGTAATATTTCAAATCAAGTGGTTCCAATTATGCTTAGCAAAATTGCGCTTGCTAAAAAAGAAACTACTTCTGAAGTAAATTATAATAAAGAAGGCGCATTGCAAATCGCACCTGGAGCTGCAGTAGATGTTGAATCAGTGAGATTAGACGATGGTCAATTGATTAATCTAAAAAATTTAGGTCTTATTTCAACCACCGTCCGATAACATATTTACAAACTTAAACGCCCAGTGATAATCATACATTGCTGGGCGTTTAAGTGTATATATCATAATGTTATACAGCAAAACCAATATTACACCACTGATAATGGTGACATACTTTAGGCCAAACAGTTTAAAAATCTGCGTCGATTCAATTTTATCTAATACCAAATTACCATATAAATTGTATATTATAGACAATTCGCATGGTAATATAAATGCTACATTAAAATCATATGAAAATAACAATAATATTGTTATTTATAAAAATTCTGCGAATATAGGCAAGGGCGCGGCTTTTATGCGTTGTTATAACAACGTTATCAAAAAACATGACATCGAACACTTTATATCAATAGACCCCGACATAGAAGTTGGACCAAATTGGCTGTCAAAAATGCTGACAGCAAAAAACAGAATAAAAAGACAAACAAATTTTGGGATATTAGCGCCGATATTCCAAAACGAAAAAAACAACAAATTGGCGATGCACGTGACCAATATCAACACACATGAGATCATGGACAGCATATACGTCAACAGATATACCGCAGGGCCATTATTGTTAATCGATAAAAACTTTTTCAATGCTGTGAATGGTTATCCAACAAACCAACTTTATGGAAACGAAGATGGTTATTTATGCAAAAAGGCAAACAACAGAAATTTATTTGCAGGATTTACAACTTCAATTACTGTAAACCACTTAGCCATTGATGATGACGACGAATATGTTAAATGGAAGAAACGGAACGCCCATGGCAATATAGATCATAAAGGTCGTTGGGACTAAAAGAACCATAATACTTACTCACTGCGTCATTCTCAACGTCTAAAACTTCATCTATTAATTTTTTAGAATAAACAGCAAATTCCGCAGTTGACATATTATTAATGTTAGCAGCGTTTACTCTTTCAGCAGATCTTACAATATCTTCATCAAATTCTTCGCCAGCTTCATTTAAAGCATAAATTAAATCATCCGTTAACGATTCTTGCTTGCCAACAAAATCAACTAACCCCAAAGAATTCTCAATAAAAGATGTGTACATCCAAGACACCCACCCAGATGGTTTAAATTTAATGCAATTTCTGACAAATTCATGGAAATCATTAGAGGCGCAATTATAATCTAATGGGTGATCCATGGACCACCCATGCTTCATTCTGTATACCCATATCGATTGATACCATGATAGTGGATGTCGAACAAAAGCAAACACATATTTTTTATCATAAAACATTTCGTCTCTATATTTAAACAATTCTGGAAAATGCGCATGCGTGCTTCCATGTTCAAATGTCTCAATTTGCGCTTTAGATATAACTTTTTTAACCCACGTTCCGCCGGTTTTAGGAATATGCAAAAACAACGATTTATTTGTTATTAAAGTCATGTGATTTTACGAACGTAACATTTCTTTTGATTCTTCATCAAATCCCAAAGTAGCCAATAAAACAGAAAGTCTATGATGATATGTGTGATTGTCCAAAACTTCTTTTTGCTGCTGCGCAACTATTTCTAATCTTTCATTATCATGTTCTAAATAATGCTTGCACAAATCAAAATAATCATCTGCGTTTTTGGCCACAATTGCCGATGAAAACAAATTTTTTAAAGAAGGAACAGGATCGTGTATCACTAATGACCCAGACAATGCCACTTTAAACGCTCTTTCTGGTATATCAATGCTATACTTATGCGTATGCATTTCTGATATGCATGGCCCTATTTTACCACTATTTAAAAAACTTCCAGCAGAATCCTCTGCTAAAAATCCGGAACAAACACCGTCTGGCCAATCGCCCCACCCATGCACTTTACAATCAAATTCACTAGATTGCAAAACTGGCAATAAAAATTTATCGATGGTTTTTGCTTTATATTCCCACCTTCCACCAAGGTAAACTATGTCATGTTGTTTATTGTCCAATTCACGACAATAAAACAATGCTTTGTCAGCGGCAGTCGGCATCGGGACCCACGGTATACCATGCCGTTCTAGCCAATAACTCCATAAATTTCTATCGCTTTCTTGGCCATATCCAAACACCGCATCGGGGTTTTTATTCACAGTCCAATCAATATTGCCGGGCGATTCATTTATAGGACCCAAATCAAAAGGGCCATATGGGTTAACATGAATCGCAATTTTTGCAAAATTGTCGTCTGGTATAGATTGTTTATGGCCTGAGCAGCCTATGTAAAGATCTGGTTTAAACAAAAACCATGAATCCGTATCGCCATCCCATCTCTGCACTTCATAACCTTTAGACCTAAAGGCATTCACAAAACCATCGGTGATATACCCCCACGCTCCGCCGGGCCTATGACATATTAATATTTTCATTCGTTTTCTTTATAATTGACATTTTATTTGATTTGCAGCAAGTTCAAAATCTTCTAATTTCAGTATACCACCATATTCAGCCATCATTTTTTCATCTCTCTAATGCACTGTCTAAATTTTTTCCATAGCCATTGCGTCTTAATTGTTCATGCTGCATGGCAATTCTTTGTTTTATGGTATTGCCGGCCAACTGTTTTTCTATTTCTTTGTTTATTTGATGATGATCATCCCATTGCTCGGCCCTAGAATGCCATAAATGTAAAAGATCCATAGACCTTTCACCATAAAACTTACCAACACCTTTTTCTAATCTACTATAAAAATCACAATCTTCGCAGCCATATCCCCAATAATCTTCGTTAAACCCGCCAATTTTCCAATACGCATCTAAATTGCATGCGAGAGAACCACCTTCATAATAAGTCACTACCCTGTCGCATTGCAATTGCTCATTTACCGTTTTATCCACACTTATTTGAGATGTGGTTTTTTCAGACACATAAAGGACTTTACTACCAATGTGGCAAGCATCATGCTTTTTAAGCAATGAATATATTGTTTTTGTATAATATGATGGAACAATCATGTCAGCATCATGTAATACAACACTGTTAGTTTTAACATTGTTCATGCCAGCATTAAATGCAATTGCTTTATTAAACAACAAATTCCCGCCGCCATCAGCATGAAAATACTCGGAAGGCATAAGTGATTGAACATCAATGTTATTATTAGCATCTTGTTCGACAACAATAATTTCAATTTGCGGGAATTTTTGCGCTCTAATATTGTCCAATACTGTTACAATTTCGTCTTTTCTATGAGAATTTCTAAACGGAACAACATAAGTTATTGCTGGAACAGATGAAGATTCTGATACTTTTATTTTTTTAAGTTGCCTATCATCATACAATTTTCTTGCTTCTACCAATAATTCTTGCCTGTTTTCCACAGCAGAATTTTCGGAATAAATTGTAAAATATTGGTCCGCGCCCACCACATCAAAGAATCCAGTTGGTTGCAAATTAAATTCAAACGCTTTGCTGGACCAATCAACATGCTCCATACCATATAACCCATAAGATTCATCAAAATAGCCGCACTCAGATATCATTTTATTACTAAAAGCCAACACAGCGCCATGCGGTCTTTTATCAATTTTTAATAAATCATGCCCATCCACATTAACTATATCAAGTGGTTTAGCATTATACACCCCAACCTGATTATACATAAAATGATGAAAGCCAGTACGTTTCATCGCATCCACATAAAACTTATCCCAACCTTCTTGCACTATTTCAACATCGTCATTTAACACAATGCCGTAATCAAATCTTTTAAGACACCTAAGAAGCCTATTCGTATTGCCAGCTATTCCCAATCTTTTATCATTAGTTAATATTACAAAATTTGGGCTTTTTTTCAAGGCAGTTAAATACTTTATAAGTTCGGGGTCATCGCTGGCATCATCACTTATAAAGATGGTAGTTTGTTGTAAATTAGTATAAGAAACAATAGACCTTATTAACCTATGAAGAACATCCGGCCTGTTATATGACAATATTCCGACGCCAATACCATTACTGATTGGGTAATCATTGTTTTTAATATTATCTTGTAACAATTCATTAGCATCTGCTCTTGACACTCTACCAACAACTCGTCGGTTTGGACTATCGTCAACATAATTTATGTGTGGTCTTTTCACATGTCTGTTCATTTTAACATTTTTCATTATTTTATGTGTGCTATTTTGCACAAATTTTATTTTATTCACAGACCCTTGTGTGCGTTGCAGTTCTATTTCGTGTTCTGTCCTAGCATTTTTTATCCGTAAATTTTTTGAATCTTTTGATTTGGCTAGTCTATTTAATTTAGATTCTCTGTCCGACTGTTGTTTAGTTTGAGCGCTACTTTTAGAATTGTCAAATGCTTTTGCGGAAGCGCGATCTAATATAACTCTAGTATCGGACACTTTTTTAATCGGAGCATTGTCTTCTATAACAACTTGTTTATGATGGTCATCGACAGATTTTAAAAAACCTCTATCTTTATATCTATCGAAAAATTCAGGCAAAACAATACGCTGTCCTTTATTAACTCTTATAGTCCTTCCATCAGGACCCACAAGATACACAGCATACAAATTTTGATTAATATATTCTGGCATTATCGTTTTACTTCAACATACAATGGCACATAAACGCCGGTTGTTTGATTATGATGCATTCTAAATCTACTCGGCTTTATTATTAAATTACCCTCATAAGACCCAGTACCCTTATTGATGAATTCAATTGCTCTGCTGTCAATTATTTCTGTCTTCACAATTTCTTGAGTTTTTACAATTTTGCCGAATACATCTTTAATCATGCCGGGGCTAACGAATTTGTTTAAAGACACCTGCATGTCAACCAGCATTAATTCATCTTTAACTGTAAAATAAAATTGAGCTTGTTCTATTTGCACCAATTTCATTGTGTGTAAAAAAGATGCAGCGTGATTTTCTAAGAAATCAGCAGCAGCGTCAAAATACGGATGGTCCGAATTTTCTTCTATTAAATCTATTTTATTGCCGCGCCAATCACCGCACATTATATAAACATCGTCTTCAGAGGGAATTCGATATATTAACACAGATAAACCATCATCACCATAATGATTTATAACATAACTGAATATGTCATTGATGGATTCAGTGTCGTCAAACGACAAAAAATTAGGGTACGCCAATATGTTTGGTAAATTAGATGTACCACACTGTTGTGTTGTGTTGTGTATCATGTCTTAAAACAGCCCAAGTACTGCGCACAGAGTTTTTAATTTTAGTCAAATTCTTTTTGTAAGTGTACTTATCAAACGAAGGATGATCCAAAGTAAACAACAAATATGGTGTACCTTCGAAAATTATATCAACTTCATTGGTTTCCACATCATAATTAGACACCACGCCATGCCATGTGGAAAACCACTTGGACCATGTTACATAATCACCATATTGTGGTATGTAACTGTCAATAGTTTTATAAGCAGCTAGCGGTGGTAATTCAACTTCAGGCATTTTTAAGCACTCTAGTTAATTTATGGTTAAATATTTTATATCTATATTCATAGTCGGCAATATCCCAGCATATTAGCAAACCTTTTCTTGTCGCACCCAACCATTGATTCAACAATGGGTCTATCCACATCGCAGCATCTTCTGCATTGCCAATCCACGCTGGTTCCATTAATCTTCCATTCACTTCAACCGGCACCGGCGCAACGTCACTGTTTCGAGCTTCCATTCTGTTTTTTATAATGGCCATGCCCTCTAACAATATTTCACGTTTGCTTCTTAATTTTGTATCGGCATTTACCCCATAGGTTTCATTATCGACCAAATTAGCCGTGATGCTTATAGTATCATGATGTTTTTCTTTAGCCGGATCGAATTCTGCTATCAATCTTTTTATATCACTTACACTGCGAACTTCAACAGGGTCAAGCACACTTTCATCCAAACGTTGAGCATTGCGTTTTCTGATTTTTTCCATGTTATCCATTATCATCTGCCTCCATCGTTCTTAACAAAATATCATGAGTATTTACTCTGCCTCTTTTCATCCATTCATAGCAAACATGATAAAAATTCGCCAAACCGTGCAGGGCAAAGCCATTCACAATCAACATCCAATCTTTAGACAAAAACACACTGGCAAAAATGAATGCTACCCAAACACTAGTGCAATACCCACAATTTATTAATTTGTCTAAATAAACAAACAATTTTCTTATAAATGACGTGGGCGGTTCGTCATCTTTATACGCCACATTTCTAATACATGATCTAATGGGAGTGAATATTTCGGACGTGGTTATTATTTCAGTTACTCTTTCTACAGCAATAACTAATAACACGTAATGTAATATAATTTCAAACATCCTGCACCCTATTTAGGAATAATATAATTGCAACTGGCGCTTGAACATCTCCTCACCATTGCTTTATTATTATTTACTATCATGACAGGGTATCCGCACTTAGGGCATTTATTAGACGATGACACTCTTTGTCTTATTACTGGGAGTTTAACAGAGTCACCCAATTGTTTAGTGGCATTTTTAGATCTCACCACATGCTGCACTAACACTTTTTTAGGCGCATTATTTTTAGTTATTTGTTGCGAACGAACAACTTGCGAACGATTACGGCCACAGCAAGACATTATAATTATACCTTCCAAAACATTAATTGCAAACAAAACCACACTTTCACACTATGTTTGTGGTACAAATGTGCTGTCAGGCTTCACATTTTCTTCAAAATCACGCCACCTACACATAAACAACGGATCTAATTCTACTTCCGCAATATTTTTATTTTTAGTGTGGGAAATATCGCCAGCGATTGGGCCTAGCCCATCATAATGATCGTACACAATGTGCGGAAACCATAAAGTATTATTATTGACAACTTTATTTTTAGGTTCTAATATTTTAATAGCTTTAGACGACACAACAACCCAATCATGCGCTGGGTTCGGTTTAAAGAACAGCATTGGGTAACAATCTCGCCCGTCTGCTTTTGTTTTTAATTGAGCATCATAATTAGTTTGGTGCCACCAAGTAGTGAACAAACACGATTTTGGATTTTTAAGCAAAGCATCCATACTAAACCCAACGCCGCATTTAGCTTCTACCGCAAAAGAAAACTCCCGTTCGACCGATATTACATCAGAAACACCTTCGACCATTCTAACAGCTTCATCTCGGCCTTCAACTCTACGCCTTCTAAACGTAACCCCCGACCACTCAGTCAATAATTTAGCAACTCTGCGCTCATGACTTTTAGAGCGGCGAACATTAGACTTCCCAATCTTGCTCCAATCCGGCATATTACGATGGGCCTCTTGTGAATTTATGCGGTGAGTTAGTGGGCGAACCTGAGCTGCCTGCCCCTGAATTTAAATCACATGGAGAATCATCGCCAAGACCACCAGAATCGGTGATATATTGAACAGTTAATGTGTCACTATCCGTGACTCCAGTTACTTGATATGTGTAAGTTGACAAAATGCTGCTTACATCTCCCGCTGTATGATGCACTGCTGTGATCCAATCTCCAATTTGCGCATTTACTACTGAAGATCCGTAATTTACCGTATAGGATGGCCCAGACCCCGAACAACTACTTACTGCAACGGCAGCATATATTGTTACCAAATTCATAGCACCACGGTCATATGTAATAATCATGTATTG
>Ga0114999_10004800_pt1 | contig 16203 bp, 12 predicted proteins | sample ArcticOcean_MG_C_3_FD_89820 | JGI IMG/M metagenome (GOLD analysis project Ga0114999, IMG submission 89820) | Marine microbial communities from western Arctic Ocean - ArcticOcean_MG_CB8_126 | ecosystem: Environmental > Aquatic > Marine > Oceanic | place: Arctic Ocean: Canada Basin | collected...
AGTGGAATCTATGCTTTAGGAGATGAAGCCGCAGATGACTTTCCTTTTTTTGGAGCAAATTGGTGGTCTGATTGTCCCCACAGCAATATGAGAGAGTACGGTTGCGAAGATTGGGAGCACCCCGTACACATAGAACTCTATGAGCCTAATGGTTCTCTTGGGTTTAATTTAGATGCTGGTATGAGAATTCATGGTCATTGGATGCGTGGATTACCTCAAAAGACAATTGCAATAATTGCACGAAATAAATATGGTTCTAACAAAATAGAACATCAAATATTCCCCAATCTTGAGATAAATAAATTCAAGAGTATCCTATTGAGACCATCAGGAAATGATTGGTCATCAACAATGATTCGTGATGGTTTAGGAGCGATGATTGCAAAAGAGATAGATCTAGATTATCAAGAGCACAGACAAGCCGTTGTCTTTATTAATGGTGAATATTGGGGGATTCACAACATAAGAGAAAAAATTAGTGAACACTTTATTTCGAGCCATCATGATATTGATATTAACAATCTAGATCTCGTTGAAAATTCTTATGGCACATGGGCTAATTTTGGTACAACAGATAACTGGTTTGAATTACGAAGTTATTTGATTGAAAACGATATGTCTATTGATGAAAATTACCAAATTGTAGAGAATTGGATCGATATGCAGGAGTGGATAAATTATTTAGTTGTTGAGCTATACGCTGGAAATAACGATTGGCGTGGAGGTAATTATAAAAGATGGTATGAGCAGAATAACAAATGGAGGTTTATTTTACAAGATTTAGATGCTGGCTTTAATCAATATCCTGAGGAGTACAACCCTCCTGAAGAGAACATTTTTGAAAATAGCGCCCTAAATGGTAGTTTTCATGAATATAATAATTTAATGCTTAATCCTAAGTTCCAAAATCAATTCATTAATACATTTGCTGATCTCTTCAATTCATTTTTGAAGCCTGATTTTTTTATATCTATAATTGATAGTTTACAACAAACCATTGCTGAAGAAATGCCATTGCATATTGAAAAATGGGCGAATACATGCTCATATTGCCCAGCCAATTGGATTGGAGACGGAATCAATTCAATGGATGAATGGAATGAAGAGTTAGATAGGTTGTATGAATTTGCTACAATAAGATATGAGGTTGGATGGGATAATATTATAAATGAATTTGATCTTGAAGGTACTGTAGATCTATTGTTGTCTGAAAATCAAGGTTATGGTAAAATTAAGATTAATTCAATTATTCCAATTGAATACCCTTGGCAGGGAAAGTATTTTAAAGGTAATTCAATCATCCTACAACCAATTCCAAATCAAGGGTTCGAGTTTTCTAAATGGATTTTAAATGATCAAACGATTATCTATGAGGATTATCTTGAGTTGCCCCTAATGGGTCAAAATAATGAAAACTTTTCTGAAATATCTGTTGAAGCAATTTTTCAGGTTATTAATAGTTCAGCTGGATCAATTGTAATTAATGAAATTAACTATAATTCATCAGATCAATATGATTCTGAGGATTGGATTGAGTTAATAAATAATTCTGATTCAATCATAAATATTTCTAATTGGATAATCAAGGATAATAATTCGTCCCATATATTTGAAATTCCTTCCACGGAAGAACTCTCTCCTGGAGATTTTTTAATTATTTCTAAAGATTCAATTATGTTTATGAATATCTATCCAAATATTGAAAATCTAATTGGTGATTTAGGTTTTGGATTGTCTGGTAGTGGAGATATGGTAAGGTTGTATGATAACAGTGGCAGTATCATAGACAGTGTTAATTATGGAGTAGATGATCCTTGGCCATCTAACACGGATGGGAATGGTTTTTCACTCGAGCTGATAAATCCAAGCCTGAATAATGAATTTGTTAACGCATGGTCAAGTTCTGCCACCCATGGAACCCCTGGACAACAGAATAGTGCTTTTGAGTATTTATCTAGCGATGATGATTATTTACCAAATCAAATTTCAATAGGTCAGAGCTACCCTAACCCTTTTAATCTAAGTATTAACATTCCCATTGAATCTCATTCGAACAATAGATTATCATTATTCATTTACGATGTCCTTGGCAGAAAAATATTCGAAGATGAATATTTTATTATCCGTGGTAATAATATAATTACTTGGACTGGGAAGACCAAATTTGGCAACGATATTTCCTCTGGTATATACTTCGTTCAAGCATTATGGAGTACAGGGAATGATACAAAAAAGATAATTTGCATAAAATAAATTTTAATTTATTTAACTTATACTAAATTTAAACTGTAAAATATATTAACCCAATTCGAATTATTTGGAGCTATTTTGAAAAACAAAAAAAATATAATATTCTTGCTTACAGATCAACAAAGATATGATACATTAAACTGCAATGGAGCGGTGCAGTGTGAAACTCCTTTTGCTGACTCAATTGCAAAGGATGGATTTAATTTTTCGTATGCTTATACGCCTATAGCGCTTTGTTCGCCAGCAAGAGGTTCTATTCTCACTGGACTCTATCCTCATAACCATGGACAATTAACAAATACAGGGGATAATTTTAATGGTGTGTTTGATAAAAATATACTCGATAAAAGGTCTTGGATAGATGTTTTACATAAAAATGATTATAGCACTGGGTACATCGGGAAATGGCATTTACCAAATGAAGGGAACAACGAATTTTGGGGCATAGATAAATGGCATCTTTATGGAGAATATTACAAAGAACTTAAAGATCAAGGAATAAACAAATTTTATGACTATCATGGTACACATTTGATGGACTCAGAGTGGGGTATCACCAACTCTCCTTGCTGGGGAAAATCAGGATTGAGCTATGAACAAATGCAAGAGACTTGGTCAGCAAATAAAACAATTAATACAATAGAGAAATTTGCAGTTGAGAATAAACCTTTTATGATAATGACAAGTTTTAAAGGACCTCATTGGGATTACATGGTTCCGGAGCCCTATGATACTATGTATGATCCCGATTCCATTGAAAAATGGGGTAATTTCGATGATCAATTCATTAATAAACCGGAGATACAACAGAAAGAAATACTTCGATGGAATGCTGGTCACTTAACATGGAAAGATTGGCAGGGAATGATCGCAGCATATTGGGGATATTGCACTTATATTGATCATGAAATCGGACGGATCATCAACCACTTAAAAGAAAAAAAATTGTATGAAGATACTATCATTATTTTTTCTACTGACCATGGAGACATGATTGGTAGCCATCGCATTTTTAATAAAGGATTTCAGATGTATGAAGAAACGCATAGAATACCTTTAATCATTCGCATACCTGGTGCATCAAATCGTGGTGATACCATTGATTCATTTGTAAGCCATGTAGATGTATTTGATACGATATGTGACTTAGCAAATATAGAAAATTTTAATTCAAATGATGGGTCTTCCTTAAAACCTTTAATGCAAGGTGATAACTCAATATCAAGAGATGATATATATTCAGAGTTTCATGGATATGAGCCATGTTTAACCTCAATTAGAATGGTAAGGACAAAACAATGGAAATATGTTTACAACCCATTTAGCATAGATGAATTATATGATATGGAGAGTGACCCCTACGAGATTCACAATCTAGCTCCAAGGATAGGTCATAAAGCGGTATTGATGAGAATGAAAGAAAGGATGGTAGAGTGGATGAGAAAAACAAACGATGATTTAGGAAGAAAATCTAAAGGTCGTGTAGACTCATTTGATCTTATTTTTTCTCGAGATAATAATTGGCATCCATAATTAACTAAACATATTATGATGAGAAATCTTTCTATTTTAATAATATTATTTTACGCAGGGGTATTTTTTTGTTGTACTCCAAATTTTGATAATGAAACTATTGCGATCATTGGTAGGCAAAGAATATCCAAGACATTATTTCATAAACAGGTACCTAAAATTCATTTTAATTCACTTAATGATTCGCTGAAGATTGAAAAAGTTGAAAATTTCATTAAGGAATTATTAGTGAAAAAAGATATTAAAAAAATGCAATTACAAAATAATTACGAAATAGAAAAAGAGATGAATCTTTGGTCAAAAAGAACAGTTGCTGGTTTGCTATTTGATAAAAAAATATTAAATAAAATTTTCCCTGAAGATAGTCTCAAACATATTTACAACAATTATAGGACAGAAAGAAATATTTCAGTTATTGTAATACCATATATTAAGGTGAAAACTGATAAAATTCCTGATAAAATACAAGCAAAGGAAATAGCTGAAAACATTTATAATCGCAGCAAAACTGAGGATTTTACAGATTTACAAAATAAGTTCTCAAAAATTGTTAGTAAGAATTCAGAAAAATATTCGCATTGGACACAATTATTTCGCGGTATAAAAGCCGTTGATAAAGAATTATGGAGTTACAAAGTTGGCCAGGTGACAAGACCAATCGATGATGGTCAATCAATTAGGATAATTAAAATTAATTCTGAAAGAGAAAATAATAAAATTCCCCCTTATGAATCCTATAAAGATCAGCTTATAAAACAAGTCTTAGAACTTTGGATAAAACCGCTTCAGGATTATTTCATTTTTGTTACTGACTCTTTGCTGAAAGTAGCTGAATTTTACATTGATGAAAAAAAAGTTTTAGAATTTTCTGAAAATTTAAAAAATAATGTAAATGATGATGATATTATATATGCTTTAAAAAAGTCGAACTATAATGAAAAGTTAGGCAGATACAATAATGTTTACCTTGATCGAGAATGGTTTCTAGAAGAATTTATTAGCCAAGAAAATATATTTGCTCATCAACTTGCAGATAAGAATATTGCGGTTGGATTTATAAAAGGTCTAATTAGTTCAAAAGTTAATTATGATGCTGGAATTAAAATGGGTATTCAAAATAATCCTACTTATAAGGAAAAATACGAAAAAGAATTAAATACTCGAATGAGAAATTTTTATGATTTTCACGTTTATTACAATGGATTGGAATTAACAGAAGATGAAATTTTTAATTATTATAATGATAATATAAAAAGCTTTCGTATTGCGCCTAAAATACTTGCTCAATTAATATGGTTTGGATCTGAAAATATGGCTGATTACCATAGTAAAAAGCTGGAAAAGGGCGAGCTTACTTTTGATGAATTTTATAATAGCGTTAAAAATAGCACTGCAAAAAGAACAGGTGTAATGAAAAAATTTATCAGCCCTAGTTCTGAGACCGACCCATATAAAGCTTTGTTCAGTTTAGAGAATGGCTCTATCAGTAAACCATTTAAAAGGGGTAATAAATTTTATATTACGAAAGTAATTGAAAAAATTGGAGCACAACAACGCTCTTTTAAAGAGGTAAGAGCACAAATACAAATGAGATTATCAAAAAATCACAAAAACCGAAATAATATAATTGCTAGAAAAAGATTACTCCAGAAATTTAATGCTTCTATCAACGAAGACTTAATTCAGTCTTAAATGAATCTTTGGATGGGAAGGAATAATACTTATTAGCAATAGGATTATCTAGTCTTTCTAAAATCCCGTTTGGCCATTTTACTTCAACGTATTTAATCTTTATTTGATTCCCTAATCCAAATGTTGCTCTAGTGGGATGAATTGAACGAAAAGAGTCACCATTTATTAAAGATCTGTTAAATGTTTTGCCACCAGTCGTAATTAGAGAAATAGTAGCACCAACTGGATGATAACCTCCTTTTTCTGATTTAAGAATAACACCTAACCAGTTATTATTTTCAGCACTTTTGATTTTGTTTTTAAAAATGTACACACTTTCATCAGGGAATTTTCCATCCACGAAATAACTATGATGCCTCGTAGTTGAGACTACTAAATCTGTCATACCATCATTGTCTATGTCTCCGCTAATTACGCACCTTGAATCATTTTCTAAAGCTACACCATAGAGGTATCCAATATTAATAAAATCTTTTCCTCCAAGATTCATTATTAAATGATTGGTTTCAAATGGATTCCAAGACATACCTTCAGATTCAATATTATAGGTCAAGTCAGCAAAGAAATCCTTTAAGACTTTGTTTGGTTGCGAATTCCCGGTGTAAACATCATGCCGCCAATAAACTGAACAATAATCTTTTGCTGTTTTTTTACTCATATTACCGTTAGTAATGTATAAATCTGGATCCGTATCATTATCAAAATCCATGGTAGTTACTCCCCAGGACCATCCTGTTTTTACTATTTCATTCATGTTTTTGAACGGATACTCGTAATACTTACCATTGTTCATTTTAGTATAGAGTCTATTACCATAACCCATTTTTGTTCTAGCTGTATTTCTATCATCGTACCCCGGTCGATTAAGGTTCATATGTTCTAATCTATTTGCTGTAGTACTTGACATTCCTATGACAAATAAATCTTCAAGACCATCGAGATTATAGTCTCCTATTGAATGTGACATGCCAAAACTCGATTTTTCGGGAATAACTTTTTTGGTTACGTCCACAAATTTATCCATTTTATTGTAATAAACATCAATGCCAGCAAAATCATTTACTGTAACTAAATCTAATAATTTATCATCATTAAGATGAATAAATGAGCAGCTATATGTACGCCTGAACCGTTTTTTATTTAGTCCGAAATTCGTAGTCATATCTATAAAATTTCCATTTCCATCATTAATCAAAAGATATGAAGGGAAACCATCATTGGCATCATAGTAAGGTGTAGGCATTTGGCCGTAGATATAGGGGGATTTATATTGTGATATCCAAACATCCAAATCATTATCATTATCTATATCTCCTGAGGTGGCTGCAATGGGCATCGTTAAGGGTTCTAAAATTGATTTTATTATTTTAGGTTTTTCATTAAAAGTCATATTCCCGTTACCCTCAAAAAGGTGAGGAAACATGTCGAGACCAAAACAAAAAATATCTAAAAATCCATCTCCATTAAAATCACCAAAAAGGGAACTAGTAATTAGTTTATTTGGGAAATACCGAATGAGTGTTTCAGGTTTCTCGAATTTACCTTTTATATTAGGATAAATTTTATTTGCGCTGATAATCATAAGTTCTGAGAAACCATCATTATTCATATCTAATAATGCAATTGGCATTCCAGGGCCGGTAAACGATTTATCTCCATCCGTACCAATTATTTGACTTAATTCAAATGAGTCATCTCCACTATATATTAAGACTTCATAGGTATTTAGATCCAATTCACTCGCCGAGTAATTTCCATAAGAATTTTGACTGTTTGACCATTTAACATTACAAATACCATTAATAATGTATTTTGTAGATTTTGATTGCACATGGAATGTAAAATCATATAGAGAAACATTTTCTTTTCCAGGATGGAATTCTTTTTGATGAAATTCAACATGGGATATTTTAATTTGATCTTTCCAATTATTGATTAGTTTAAGCCAATCTTGAAACTTTAAGGATTCTTTTTCGTTGTTATATAAATTTTTACTAATTCCTTTGTCTATCAAAACTTCTTTTGAAAATTTTGGTATCTTAATTTTGTCAAAAGAGAATTTTTCAATTTGTTCAAATTTATTTTTTTTCAAACGTATGGAATCCCATAAGGCTACTATAGATTGCTCATAAAGTTGTGCAAGTACTTCATCTTTCCAAATAGTGCTGTCGAGTTCCTTTCTTTCGGCGACAATATTTTCAACTGTACCATAGTCAATTTGGTTTCCAAGGATTAGAGAATCTAATTCAAGGTTGCCTTCATTATTTATCTGTTTGAGAATCAGAAAACCAACTATAAATATAAACGTTAAGGGTATGATTAAATATTTGTTAAAGTTCATTTGGGGTTTTTTCCATTATATAAGGTTTGTAATAAGTCATTAGCTCAAACCTACTTTCGGACTGGCTAAAATTTAAAAATGACTCAAATATTAGCGGATTTCCAATATTGTTCACCATCATATCATAATGACAGGGTATAACAACTTTTGGTTTTATCATATTTGTAATTTTTACAGCGTCCATATTATCTAGATTATTAAAGCCCCCGTTGATGCATATTGTAGCAACATCAGGTAGGAATTTTCCTGCAAAGCCTAGCAATTCAGTGTAATCTGTATCGCCAGAATTATAAAATGTTATGCCATTAAAAAAATTAATTATAAAGCCCATGTGGTTTAAATCTGTGTGGTCCGTTGGAAGAGCAAATGTGCCAATTATTTCTATTCCAAGGATATTCAACTTTTGATTAGGATGAATCAGTTTACATTTTTTTTCATCAATTCCAAAAGATTTAAACCTTTGGTATGCCTCCCAAGGGCCAATAAAAGTAGTGTTTGATTTTATTCTTGATAGAGTATATGGGTCTGTATGATCGTCATGTGAATGTGTGGTTAAGATAATATCAACATCTAAATCTTCAGGCTCTATAAAAATTGGCAATTGTCTATCTAGCCTAAATTTATAGTGTTGATACTTATCAACTTCAGCACAATAATTTGATAGATAAGGATCTATACAAATCGTTTTACCATCATGATCTTTTATTATAAATCCATTTTGTCCAAGAGTCCATATTGCAATACTATTTTTATTTATGCTGAGCTCTTTGATGCTCTTCATAAAATCAGCTGAATCCATTAAAGATGGTACAACAAGTTTTATTTGTGCATTTTTATCAAAAGGATCATTTTGGGCAAAATTATATTTTCTCGGGTTCATTTTATGTCCTAAAAAATTAATTTATCTTATGACTCTACCTGAAGTAAAACCATCTGCAAGTTTTCTTACTTCATCTACAGTGGTAATATTATAATCTCCTTTAATACTATGTGCAATGCAAGAAGCAGCAACAGCAAAATCTAATGCATCCTTGTAATCTAATTTAAGATGATTCATAGAAAATATTAAAGCTGCAGCAAAAGAATCACCTGCACCAAGTCTGTCAACAATATCAGTTATTTCAAACGGGCAGTATGTGTTTTGTTTTTTAGGCGAAAAGTATGATAACTTATTTTCACAATTATAAATCATGGCACCCCAGCGATTATGGTTGGCTGAAATACTTTCTCTTAGAGTGATAGCGATAAAATTAATATTTGGAAATTTTTCATTAATTTGATCGGCTATTTTTGGATATTCTTTTGTTTTTATTGATCCTTCTTCAAAATTTGCATCAGCAAGTTCTATATCTAAAACATCATCTGCATCTTGTTCATTGCCAATTATCATATCAACATGCCTAAGTATTTTTGGCATTTCTAGTCTTGCTAATTCTTTAGAGCTATATCTACTATTCCATTTCCACAGTTTGTTTCTGAAGTTCAAATCACAGGATACAGTTAGTCCTGCCTCTTTTGCAGTTATCACAGCCAGAAGCGTTGCCTCAAACGCATTTTTAGAAATAGCAGGTGTAATACCAGAAACGTGTAACCAAGCCTTGTTATTTAAAATAGTTTTCCAATTATATCGTATTGGCTCGAGCAAAGAGATGGAAGAACCATCGCGGTCATATTCCACTTTACTTGCTCTTTGGTTAGATCCAGTTTCAAGATAATATGTCCCTAATCTTCCCGCATCACTAATTATAATATGATTCGTTCTGACTCCGTACGACTTCAAATTAGAAACACAAGCATTTGTTAATGAATTTTTAGGTAATGAACTAACAAAAAAAGATTTACCCCCTAAAATAGCATAGGAAACTGCGACACTGGCTTCACAACCAGCAAATGTTATATCTAAGGACCCAGGCATTGCTTGATCCAGTCTGAGATTCCCTGGTGGGCTAAATCGAGCCATAATTTCACCAAAAGTCACCAGGCTATGTCTCAAAACTAGTACCTCTAATTTTCGTGATTAAATTTCTAATCTCATTTGCTCTATGCTGAATCTCAATCCATTTACCATTTTTAATTAAATATTGCTCAGCGATCCAACTACCACCAATAGCAAGAATTAATTCAGACTCTAAATATTTTGCAGCTATATTTATATTAATGCCACCAAGTGGGATAAATCGTAGTTTATTTTGTAAAAATGGAGTCGCTATGCTGTTTAAATATTCCATTCCTCCTAAGGGCTCAGCAGGAAAAAACTTTAATACATTACAACCATATTTTATGGCCATTTGAATATCGCTGGGGGTGCAAACACCTGGCGCAAATGGAAAGTTTAGTTGTTTAGACTTTTCAACGATGTCAATATCAAAACCTGGAGCAACAGCAAAAACAGCACCTGATTGAATCGACTTTTCTAGTTGAGAAATAGATAAAACGGTTCCAGCTCCAACAATAATATCAGAATAATTTTTTGAAATATAACTCATCACATCAAAAGCATTTTTGGTTCTCAATGTTAGTTCAATTGTAGTTATTCCTCCGTTTAATAAAGCATCACAAAGATATCCGCTGCTCTCAATATCATCAATGGTAACCACAGCTACAATACTCTCTTTTGATAATTTATGAAGCTCAAAGACCTGACCCATGGTACTAATCTCTTTTATGCCAATTTTCTGATTTAAACATATTTAACCCTGGGTCTAGAATAATGCCATCTTTTGTCGCTGGGGGATTGGATTCAATGAAATCAAAATCAATCTCTACGCCCCAACCAGGGCCTTTTGGAAGCATAAAATATCCATCGACCACCTCAGGGTAGGGTGAGCCAATATTTTTTACTTCTTTATCTACAAAATCATTAAAATGCTCAAGCGATTTTTGATTTCTAAGTGTCACCATGAGATGCAGTGCTGCTGTTGTTGAAATAACCCCACCAACATTATGTGGCGCAACCATGATTGAATGACTTTCCGCTGTTGAAGCAATTTTTTTAACTTCAAATATTCCGCCACATTGATTGATATCTGGTTGAATAATATGAGCTAGTCTATTCTTAAATATTGGATTAAACTGTTTTGCAGAGTACAAACGCTCTCCAGTGGCGATTGGAATTGATGTATGATCTCTAACATACTCAAGGGCCTCAATATCATCAGGCCTGCAGGGTTCTTCAATCCATGATGGATTAAATTTTTCTATCGCTTTTGCTATTTCAACCGCTTGGTGAGGTGCAAATCTTCCATGCATCTCTATCATAATTTCAGCTTTATTAACGACTGCATCATTAACTGCCTCAATCAACTCAATTGACTTTTTAAATTCTGCCCTAGATAATTCTAGATCTCCGTTTCCGAATGGATCAAATTTTAGTGCCTTGTAACCAGCAGATACTACGCACTTTGCTGCATCGTGGAATTTATCAGGAGTTCTCTCCCCCTGGTACCATCCATTCGCATAGGCCATGATCTTATCATTTAATTTTCCGCCTAAGAGCTTATAAACCGGCATGTTTGTTTTTTTCCCAATGGCATCCCAGCATGCCATCTCTACAAGAGCAAGTCCAGTCATTGCGACCTCTCCAGAGACACCAAAATCAAGAAGTGTAAACCTTCGATATAGGTCTTCAATATCAAAAATATCGGCGCCAATGATATGCCTTCTTACATCCTTTAAGTATTCTATTACTGTATGAGTCTTTCCAACAACTCTCGCTTCTCCAAAGCCTTGAATACCTTCACTAGTTTCAATGACAAAGATGGTTAGATTTCTCCAAGGAGTGCCATATACGTAAGTATGATAGTCTGTTATCTTCAAAACAACTTTTCTTTAATTTTTTTCACTGCGATGAGTTTATCGTTATGTATTTGGACAAAAATTAGCTTTGCCTATCTTACTTTAGCAAGGTTTTATAGATTAGAAATATCATAAATAATCTTATGGTTATACGTTGATCCTTTTTTTAATACAGTTGATGGGAAATGGGCATGGTTTGGATTATCTGGAAAATATTGTGGTTCTAAACACAGGCCTGTGTATCTTTTTAATCTCTTATCTCCTTTACCGATGTAGCTACCATCTAAAAAATTTCCTGAATAAAACTGAATACCAGGAAGGTCTGTTTTAACATGCATTTTTTAACCCTGTTTGATTGGATCTAAGCTTTGCTGCAATTTTAAATATTTTATTGTCATAATTACTTATGAAATAATTATGGTCATATCCATTCGCGTGTTTCATTTGATAAATATAGACTATCATTTTCGTATCTTAGAACGATATTTATTCTTTCGTTTTTTTTAGTATGGATATGCCAGGCTTTTAGGCACGCACCAACTTTTGTGAAAGATAGGCGAGAGCCTGTTTTATTTTTTATGATTATGACCAGAGATTTCATTTTTATAAGTATTTAAATTAACAAATTTTATAAGGATTAGTTTTAAAAAATGTAAAATATTTACATATTTTATATTTTCAACCTTGATTTTAATTAATTTCTTAACTAAGATTTGTATATGACTAATCAAAGGAAATTAGTTTTGCAGTATTTTTTTAAGTCTACTTGCAATCGTTTGCAATGATGATATTAGTATATTGCATTTATTTAAAACCAATGACCTTTCTGGCTTAGTTATTATTAACAAACAAAAAAAAGGAGAATAAACATGAATAGATTGCTAATAAAATCGCATATTTATTTCATATTAGTCTTATCCGTTGCGTTCGCTGAGAATACTTTCGGTCCCTACACGGCTGATGCCAATACTGTGTTACTACTCAATTTCGATTCTGATCATTCGAATGCAGGTAATGGAGGAGATGCAACTGTAGAAGGAACTCTAACTCACACCGATGCTGGTAAGCATGGTAATGCAGCCTACTTCAATAATAGTGCTGTTGCTATTAATGATTCAACCAATGCACCATCAGATACATCCTATTTGATGTTTGCAGATCATGCCAACCTTGACCTTGAAGAAAGTTGGACTATTGAATTCTGGGCTAAATCAAATTCCAGACATTCATGGAGTAGCAATATGTCCATTGTATCGAAACCTGATACAGCAGTAGGAACCGTTAATCCAGGTGGCAATGGAGGTGCTCTTACAAATTATACAGTTGGATTAAATGGATCTAATGTAACACAGATGTGGCGTGATTCTGATGCAATGCTAAAAAGAGCGTTTGATGTCGGAGGCGTAGCCGATTATGATTCAACATCCATGGCATATCCATGGGTTCATGTTACTTGGATTCATGATTATTCTTCCAGATTTGACGCCGTATTCGTACATGATGTAAATGGGGATCTTATTAAACATGGCTATTCTCGTTTCTTAGCAGGAACTAGTTTTCTTGAGGATCGCTGGTATGAGTATACTCCTACAAGTATGGGTAAAGCGCACACACATGATCTACCTCTTTACATAGGTGTTAATTCAGCTAATATGGCCAGTTTTGATGGTTGGTTAGATGAGTTGAGGATTAGTAATGTAGTACGTGGCTTTGAAACTGCTCCTGTTCTTGCTGAGCATGGTTGGGCAAATGGTAACCCAGGATATTTAGGTAAGCGTAATCCTCGAACTGGAGCTGGAACACACGAAGTAAATATTGATGTTACTCAGTTTAGTACTTCAGGCTCTTATTCTATTACAGGAGTAGAACTATTTTATAATGCTAGAACCAGTCTTGCTGATTCTCTCGGCCCTGATGATGCTTCATTTGCGTCCGTTCAAATGACTCACTCTCAAGGTGTGACCTGGAACGGTGCTTTCCCAATTGGTGAGAGAGGTACCTACCATGAATACTACTTCCATGTTACTGACGCAGCTGGTAATGTTCATCCTGTTGGCTACGATGCTGAGGGTGGTCTATTTGACCGTGAGGAATACCAAGCAGGTCAGGAGAACAATTTTAATACTGTTGTTGTCGTAGATGATAACTCACTTGTGCTTGATATGAACTTCGAGACAGAGGAAAGTGATGGAGATCCTGCTGATAATTCAGTTTATGGCTGGAATGTAGATGTCTATGGAGATTATGCACTTGGTGATGAAGTCCCTGACGAAGCTTTTGGTCTACAAGAAAGTGAAACGTCATACCAGTGGTTAGATGGAGTCCCCTCCTATATCGAAATTCGTGATGGTCAGGCACTTCACAATGAAGAGTATACATTTAGTGCATACTTCAACCTTGGTCATAACGCTGAGAATGTAATCAATGATAATTTGATATTAATGTCAGCTCAAAATGGTGGTCGTTATAATCAGGATGGTAGTGCTTGGTGGTTAGATAACTATGCAATCCAATGTAAGGTTGATGGTGCTGGTGCCTCTAAAGTATGGAACTATTCTGCTCTACTTGGAGACTTATCTGATAGCTGGTGTTATCTTTTAGCTCAAGAGGCGAATCAACACTACTCAGTGCAGCCACAAGAATGGTGGAATATAGTTTCTTCATTTGATTTTGATCATGAAACTAGTGAAGGGAAATTCTACTCCATGGTAATAAACGAGGACATGGAAGTCAAAACTTTTTTCGAGTGGGATATGCAAGTAACGCCTACAAAATTTCATGGAATATGGAGACTCGGTACTCGTGGAGGTGCAACTGCACATCCTTTTCCTGTAGGATATGCAGACAATATTAAAGTATGGAACTATGGTATTACTCCTGACAATGATCCAAACGGAATATTCCATGGACAGACTCCAGATGGAGGAGATGTAGCTATTGATTCTGACGATGTCTTAACTCCTGAAGTTTTTGAATTGTCTCAAAACTATCCAAATCCTTTTAACCCATCAACAACCTTTGATCTTAGTTTGTCTAAATCGCAGGCGGTGGATTTTGCAATCTATAATCTGATGGGTCAGCGTGTTAGGACTCTAGTCGCAAGAAATATACCTGCAGGGGTTCATAGTATTTCTTGGGATGGTAAGGCTATGGATGGTCGTGAAGTGGCCAGTGGTTTGTATATTGTAAAAGCCATTGGTGATGATTTTAATTTTCAAAGAAAAATCACTTTGCTTCGATAATAATACAATTTAAGGTGTATGCGGGCTATCTTTAATATCTCGCATACACCTTCGGGTAACTCAAAAACCCATCTGGACGCTATAAATGAATAGGTTAGCATCTAAATTACTTTTTATACTTTCTATACTATTTTTATTTTCATGTAGTTTAAGTGAGCCTGTAGAGTTTTACTCTCCAGATGCAGGGTTTTTACAAGTTTTTATTAAATCAGATGATCTGGATACTGATATAAATATTTTTGGTGTTGATTATAACATTTCTAATCAGGACTCAATGGATCTTCTTGTTTACCAAGGTAAAGCGTATGATTTAGACTCTAATTATGCAATATTGTATAAAAACATTAAGTCTTGGAGACAGGAAGAATTTGTGTATAATATTTTAGATTGGAGTAATAATGAAGGATATCGTTCCTTTAAGATTTATGAGAGCCATGTTCCTCCTGGAAACTATAATTTGATTACTGTTGGCCTTATTGCTAGTGTAATTAATGTAGGGCCATATCGTATTCCAATCTCTCTCCCTCAAGATGTTGATGGAGTAAGACCTATTCCTGTCAATTTCTCTATAAGTGAGAGGGGTGTTTCCAGAATAAACCTTTCAATAAAGCCATTTGAAAGTATGTCTAGGTACCAAGACACTTACGTTTTTGATAGAATGATTGAAGTTGAATCTGTAGAGTATTTTGGCCAAGATATGTATGATCAAATAATAATGGAAAGTGATTCGTTAGCATTATGAAAAAAATCATTACAGTCATTTTAATTATTTATTTTCAATTATTTTTATCTTGTGAGAAGTTTCCTCCTGGTGACGTCGAATCAGAGGCACCAAATAATTCACCAAACACGACACTGGCAAATATACCTATGAATGGTGCTACACTGTATGCTCTTGTAAATTTCAATTGGGATGGTGAAGATGATGATGGTTATATTGATTATTATCAATACAGGTATACAACTGAATACCTTGTCCAAAGTGATGATGACACTGGATCATATTATTTTACCAGTACGGACACAGGCGGTCAGCTAGTTACTACGTGGTGGAAAATAGATTCTACAATGATAAGGGAATGGCAAAGTTTAACAGAAACAAATGCTGTAATTGCTTTTAATTCACTAGCTGTATTAAATCATCAGCTATTTGAAGTGCGAGCAGTCGATAACTCTGGTAATGTTGATGAATCACCCGCTACTTTAAGTTTCTATACAAACCAAACTCAATTCCCGGAGACAGAAATAACCTCTCCATTAAATAATTCTGATTTTCTTGCTAAGCCTGAGGTTGATGATTGGTATAAAGGTATACCTATTACTTTTACTGCAAATGATCCTGATGGCAAT
>Ga0114999_10004802_pt1 | contig 16202 bp, 21 predicted proteins | sample ArcticOcean_MG_C_3_FD_89820 | JGI IMG/M metagenome (GOLD analysis project Ga0114999, IMG submission 89820) | Marine microbial communities from western Arctic Ocean - ArcticOcean_MG_CB8_126 | ecosystem: Environmental > Aquatic > Marine > Oceanic | place: Arctic Ocean: Canada Basin | collected...
GAATACTCCTTAATTTAAAAAATTATTGATTGCGACATTAGAAATACTATAAAAAATTATTAAATAATTAAAATAACAAAATTAATTTGTTATTTATGGTTAAATATTTTTGTTAAAAAATTTAGGGGTTAGATTCAACAGGTAATCCGGCCTCCAACCAGGCTGCCAGCCCACCCGTAAGATTATGAGCTTCAGCTAAAATACCGTTGGCGATTAAATATTGGCTGACTTGAAGCGACCGTTGGCCGTGGGCACAGAAGATGACGATTTTCTTGCCGCTATCGACCGGAATCAGAGATTGGTCGAACGACGACATGGGCACATGAATGGCGCCGTTGACGGAGGCTTGGGTAAGTTCGCTTTGTTCACGCACATCGATAAGAATGGCTTCGCCGTCGTTGGCCCACTGGTTCGCGGTTACCGGATCGATCTCTGTAATTTGCGTCATGCGGACATTCCTTAGGTTAACGGGGCCGTTCGCTTCTGAATATAAGGGAACAATTCTGATTTTCCAGTCACGATTTATATGGTTTCCTATATTTCTTTCAGGACTCAAAATGATGACAGCCCAACAAGTCGCTAATCGATGGGGCCTCGACGTGACCACCACTGACGCTAAAGCTGTTGGTGCTCTCGATGAAACCTTGATGAGCTATCTGGCCAACGGCCGGAAAACCGGCGGCTTTTTGAAGTCCGTTTTCGAGGCCGACTCCGGCATGGCCATGGGCCATTGCCTGAAAGGGTATTTTTTTCTTCTCATGGCCTCCGGTTCCCTTATGGCGCGGGTGCCGAAAGTGGTGGTGGCGGCGGAAGAAAGTCTGGCCGGGGCAACGCCGCGCGAGCATGCCCACGTTGAGGCGTTGAAGCACTGGGCGGGGGGGGACCAAATTACCGCCACCCGCGTGTGGGAAGGGATCCTGGCAGATCATCCCCTGGATGTTCTGGCTTTACGGCTGGCCCATCACGCTTATTTCTATATTGGCGCGGCTGGCGACATGCTGGCGTCTGTGGAACGCATTATAGGCGCCTGGGATGAAAGTGTGCCAAGTTACGGGTTCGTACTTGGCATGCGTTCGTTTGCGTTGGAGGAGTGTGGACATTACACCGAAGCGGAAAAAATCGGACGCGCCGCTGTCGATCTTCAAGCGGATGACCCCTGGGCTGTTCATGCCGTCACCCATGTTATGGAAATGCAGGACCGCTACGCAGAAGGAATCGAATGGATTTGCGGGCTGGAGTCTCATTGGAACGCCGCCAACAATTTTCGGTATCACCTTTGGTGGCACCGGGCGCTGATGCATCTGGGCCGGGGGGAATTAGAAGAGGCGTTGAGGCTTTACGACGAGGATATCTGGGATCCGGAATCCGATGAATACCTGGATATTTGCAATGATGTTTCCTTGTTGCTGAGACTGGAGCTTCTCGGCATCGATGTAGGCGACCGTTGGCAAGCGTTAATGGAAAAGGTGGCGGATCGGACGGAGGAACGGCTATTGCCGTTTGCGGACTGCCATTTTGTCGCAGCCCTTGCGGCAGGGGGGAATGTGAATGCGGCCTGCGAAATGGTCAGCGCCATGGCGGTGGCGGGCGGCGTTTTTGCCGCTGCCGGAACACCGGTCTCGAATGCCTTGATTGCCCACCGGGCCGGGGATTATGCGGGCGCCGCCAAACTGCTCCGGGATGTTCGCGATGACATCGTTACCATGGGCGGCAGCCACGCCCAGCGCGACCTGTTCGAATTGATTTTAAGCGACGCCGAGGGGAGGGGCTAAGCCGTGCCCTAAAGAGAATTGCGTTTTTTAGCCTCGAAATATGCCCCTTCAACTTCTCTTCAATCTGCATGGTTCTAAGTACTGATGACTTCAGTTTTTTAGTCTCCCGTCTAGCGTACTCTCGGAGTTGATCAAGACATTCTTGATATCTTTCATTGATCATCAGTTCTAAGTTGTATCCATACTTGCCCAGGAGTTGGGACTGTATCTGAAGAACAAATTTCAATTGAGTATGTTTGGTGCCTTCTGCTTGGTTTTTTACAATTGGTGACCACAACATAAATATCTTTTCATAGTTACCGAAATATTTTTCGGCATATTCGATATTTTTAGCAAATTTTTTGAGAAATCTATTTACATTGTCAGGCTGTTTAACCTTTGCGTTTACGTATTGTAATCCGGTTACTAAATGAACAGCCACTTCGCAAACGTAAAGCACGTTAGATAGTACATCTACGCCAACAACATCAATTTCACCTTGGACGTCAGGCGTGTACAAATTGTATTCAACAAAGCTGCATCCTTTGATGATCTTTAAGTACTCGCCTGCAATTTCTTCCCCAACGTTTTGCATGACTGTAAAAGGGGCCTCACAGGCCAGCTCTCCCTAACCGCACTGCGCCCGATGGCGCAAGAGGTGGTCGGCCAGCACACAGGCCACCATGGCTTCACCGATAGGCACGGCGCGGATGCCGACGCAGGGGTCGTGGCGGCCTTTGGTCGAGACCTCGACATTTTGCCCGGCGGTATCGACGGTTCGTTTTGGCTTGAGTATGGAACTGGTCGGCTTGACGGCAAAACTGGCGACAATGTCCTGACCAGTCGATATACCACCCAGGATGCCGCCGGCGTTATTGGACAAAAATGTCACCCGGTCGCCTTCCATACGCATTTCGTCGGCGTTTTCCTCGCCTGTGAGTTGGGCGGCTTCGAACCCGGCGCCGATTTCCACTCCCTTTACGGCGGGAATGCCCATCAGGGCGCCGGCTAAGTCGGCGTCCAGCTTGGCATAGATCGGTGCGCCAAGGCCGGTGGGTACGCCGTTGGCGATGATTTCGATAACCGCGCCGACGGAGGAACCGCCTTTGCGGGTTTTTTCGATAAGCGCTTCGAATTCCGGTACTGCTTTGGGGTCGGGAGAAAAGAAAGGGTTTTTGCCGATCTCGGCCCAGTCCCAGTTGTCGCGGTTGATGGCAGTGTCACCCATTTTTACCAGTGCGCCTCGAATTTCTACACCGTCGCCCAGAACCTTGCGGGCAATGGCGCCGGCGGCGACCCGCATGGCGGTTTCGCGGGCCGAGGAGCGGCCGCCGCCACGGTGATCGCGGATACCATATTTACGGGCATACGTAAAATCGGCATGACCGGGCCGGTAGCGGTCCTTGATGTCGTTATAGTCCTTGGATCGGGTGTCTTCGTTTTCGACCAAAAGCCCTATCGGTGCACCCGTGGTAACGCCATCGAATACGCCGGATAGAATTTTGACCGTGTCGGATTCCTTGCGCTGGGTGGTGTATTTGTTTTGTCCGGGCCGGCGTTTATTCATGTGCACCTGGATATCGGCCTCGGACAAAGGAATGCCCGGCGGCGTACCATCGACGACACAGCCGATAGCGGGCCCGTGGCTCTCGCCGAAGGTGGTAAAACGAAACAGATGACCGAAGGTATTGGAGCTCATTACGCGGCTACCTTAAACGAGCCCGGCAGGGAGCGCCACTATACGACGGAGATATCGGGCGCATCGACGGCTTTCATACCGACGATGTTATAGCCGCAATCGACGTGATGGGTTTCCCCTGTGACACCGCTGGACAGATCCGACAACAGATACACGCCGGCGCCGCCGATGTCGTCCTGGGTGACGTTGCGGCGAAGGGGTGAGTTGTATTCGTTCCATTTCAGGATGTAGCGGAAATCGCCGATACCTGACGCCGCCAGAGTTTTCATGGGGCCGGCCGAAATGGCGTTGACGCGGATATTCTCCTTGCCCAGATCTTCCGCCATGTAGCGTACGCTGGTTTCCAGCGCCGCCTTGGCGACGCCCATGACGTTGTAATGGGGCATCACCCGTTCGGCGCCGAAATAGGTCAGGGTCAGCAGACTACCGCCGTCGGTCATCAATGTGCGCGCTCGCTGGCACACGGCGGTAAAGGAATAACACGAAATATTCATCGTCGAGGCGAAGTTTTCCGGCGAAGTGTCGATGTATTGACCCTTCAACTCATCCTTGTCGGAAAAGGCAATGGCGTGGACCAGAAAATCCAGCTTGCCCCAGCGTTCCTTGATTTTGGCAAATACCGCATCCACCGAGGCGGTATCGGTAACGTCGCAAGGCACTACGAAAACGGAGCCCAGAGAATCGGCCAGCGGCACCACCCGTTTTTTCAGGGCGTCGCCCTGATAGGTAAAGGCCAGCTCCGCACCTTGGCCGTGGACCGCCTTGGCGATGCCCCAGGCAATGGAACGCTCATTGGCAACGCCCATGATCAAGCCTTTTTTGCCTGACATCAGTTGTCCGGTTTGAGTCATTTTTTATTTTTCTTTCTAGCCCTCAAGGGCGTCAAATGGGGAAATTACGTATTATTGATGTGGGTTTTGAATTTACACAAATGCGGGCAAAAGGCAAAAACCACACGATCACATTTGGTTACGGTTTGTAACGTTCCGCCAACAGGGGAGCCGAGCATGATTCGAGGAGCGTGAGTTTTATTTTTTAGCCTTGTTCCGGGCTTGCTTGCCAACCTTGTATGGATGATCCGGTGACCATTTTTCAACAAAGCGGATGAAGTCCTTGTCCGGCTTTTTCGGCAGAACCACCTTGAGGTGCACGAGCTGGTCGCCCTTATTTCCTGAGCCCAAGCCCTTTCCCTTGAGCCGGAGCTGCGTTCCTGTGTTGGATCCCTTGGGGACGGAAACCGAGACCGTGCCGTCAATGGTGGGCACCTTTATTTTCCCACCAAGTACGGCATCCCCAAGCGTTACGGGCATATCCACATGGATATGGTTCTTTTCGCGGCGGAAAACCGGGTCCGGGTCGACAAAAATTTCTACATAGGCGTCGCCGTCCGCGCCGCCGCCAATTCCCAGCATTCCCTGTCCCTTGAGGCGCAGAATGCGGCCTTCTTCCGTGCCCTGGGGAATGGTTACTTTCAAACGTTTGCCTTGGGCCATGGAATTGTGACGCACAGCCCCTTTGGCGGCCTCGATAAAATCCACATTCAAGGTGTATTCCACGTCTGCGCCCTTGATGTTCAGGCCGGCGGTCTTGCTTCGTTTGGTCTTTGGCGGCGCATTGGGGGCAGGTTTGGGCCGGTTGCGTTGTTGGGGTTTGGGGGCTGAGGCTTTTGATGGCCCGCGGGACGTCCGCCGGGGCGGGCGCTTGCTTCCGTCGCCGGTAATTTCGCCTCTGTCATAGAGGGCGCGCCGCTTGGAATCGGACAATAACTCATAGGCCCGACAGGGCCTTGAATTCATCTTCGGCCCAGGGGTAATCCGGGTCGCTGTCGGGATGGCATTCACGCGCCAGCCTGTGAAAGGCTTTTTTCAATTGCGGGCCGGTGGCGTTATGGCTCACACCCAGGATTTCATAGGGGTCGATCATGGGCTGAGACTATTGCACAGCTTTCCGCACGGCTCCAGAAGCGGCCTTATTTACTGAACGATTTGCCAGGTCCCATCAGGACTTCGGCAGGCACGACCGGTGCCGGTTTCCTGTTTGCCGTCCACATAAATGGTGGTTTCGAACTCGCGGCAATTTTGCCGGTCCGATGATTGATAGGTGCGGGTCGGTGTAAAGGTACCGGAATTGCCCGAATCCGGGTTGCGCCAAGCCTGCGCTTGGTCGACTTGGGCATATTCGAGACCGTTCTGGGCGGTCCTTTCAGCGTAGGCCCGGTCCGCTTTGTCCAGGGACTTGCCGATTTCACTACCACCCCATGCGCCGGCCAATGCGCCGATGGCGATGGCGGCCATCTGGCCTTTGCCGCTGCCGACTTGTGATCCGATCAGTGCGCCAAGACCAGCGCCTAAAAGAGTGCCGCCGGTTTATTTCGGGTTGTCCTGCATGGTCTGACAGGCGATAAGAGGAACGGCCAAAACAATGGCGGTGGAAGTACGTAAAACGCTTTTCATAACAGTCATATCTGAAAACCTCTGGTTCATTGAAACCGCAACAACAGCGGCCGGGACTTCCATTCGTCCGATCATCCTCGCCACATTTATTGTTGCAATATATTATGGCATAAAAGTGAACATCGTTGAATGCTAAGGATGGGTCCTTAATAACGCGTTGAAACAAAGTATGGCTGTGATGGACATCACCGACACCAAAGATCCAATTGCGTTGTTCCAGGAATGGCTGGGCGAAGCTGAAGCTCAGGAATCCTTAAACCCCAACGCTATGGCCCTGGCCACGGCGACGCCGGACGGTCGTCCGTCGGTACGCATGGTTTTGTTGAAAGGCGTCCATGAGCGAGGCTTCGTTTTTTATACCAACGCCGAAAGTCGCAAGGGTCTTGAGTTAGACACAAATGCTTATGCCTCGCTTTGCTTCTACTGGAAATCGCTGCGCCGTCAGGTCCGTATCGATGGCGCCGTGAGCGTTGTCAGCGACCAGGACGCCGACGCCTATTTTGACACCCGTGACCGGGGCGCGCGTATCGGCGCTTGGGCGTCTAGGCAATCGCGGCCCATGGAAGGGCGCTTCGATCTTGAAAAAAACATCGCTAAATACGCCGCCAAATTCAATGTCGGCCCGGTGCCCCGCCCGGCGTACTGGCGAGGCTACAGGGTCTCGCCCGACGCCATGGAATTCTGGGTCGAACGCAGGTCCCGGCTGCATGACCGGTGGGTTTATCATCGAGGTGACGATGGCTGGACCACGGAGCGCTTGTTCCCCTAGTACGGAAAGCTGATGTCAGAAACGGTGCAAAAACCAGAAATGACCACTTTGCCCGGCGCCCGCCTGATGAAGGCCGCTACCTATGCTTCGGTTTCCGTGGCCGCGGTATTGATAGTGGCTAAGTTCGCCGCCTGGGTGATGACCGGATCGGTCAGTATGCTTTCGACCCTGATCGATTCCCTGCTCGATGCAGCGGCTTCGTTGCTGAATTTGGTCGCCGTCCACCATGCCCTGTCGCCTGCCGACAAGGAACGCCGGTTCGGTCATGGCAAGGCCGAGGCGCTGTCCGGGCTGGCGCAAGCGGCCTTCATCAGCGGCTCGGCTGGTTTTCTGCTTATCGAGGCGGTGGAACGGCTGATGAATCCGAAGGCTATTGAAAATGCCGAAATCGGGTATGGGGTGATGGCCTTGGCTATCGTGATGACGGTTTTTCTGGTGGCCTTCCAGCGCCACGTTGTCGCAAAAACCGGCTCTGTCGCCATTGCAGCGGATTCCGTCCACTACCGAATGGACATTCTGGTCAATATCAGCGTCATCGTTTCGTTGTTATTGTCGAGCCGCTTTAATCTTGGCTGGGCCGATCCGGTTTTCGCACTGGCCATCGCCGGGTACATCCTTAGGGGGGCCTGGCAGATCGGGATCAAGGCCTATCACATGCTTATGGATCGGGAATTGGAAGATGTTGAGCGCCAGGCCATCAAGAAAATCGCCTTGGATCACCCGGATGTGCTGGGCGTTCATGACCTGCGCACCCGATCTTCGGGAACGCGCCAGTTCATTCAATTGCATCTGGAAATGGACGGCTCCATCACACTCCAGGAAGCGCACATAATTTCCGATGCCGTCGAGGCAAAGATCATGGAAGCTTTTCCTCAGTCGGAAGTGTTGATCCATGAAGATCCGGAGGGCATTTTAGAAGAGCGGGCCGTTTTCCTTTGAAACCGGGATAAGCGCCATGAACGCCACCCAAGAAGACACCATACGCCTACTGTCCGACCCGGCGACGTTCGGGGCCGGAACTGATCGGGTGGAACGCATCGAAACACATGTTTCGTTGGTGTTTTTAGGCCGGGATCGGGTGTTCAAGCTAAAACGCGCCGTCGTCTTTCCCTATCTTGATTTTTCAACGTCGGAGAAACGCCGTCTTGCCTGCGAAGCGGAAATTCGCATTAACAAGCGCACGGCACCCTCTATCTATCGTGGCGTGGTGGCAATTAGCAGAAAGAGTGATGGCGCCCTGGCGCTCGGAAACGATGGAGAGGTCATCGACTGGGTGGTCGAAATGAACCGCTTCGACCAGGATACCCTGTTCGACCGTCTGGCCACAAAAGGGATGTTGAACCGCGCCATGATGGAAGACCTGGCCGACGCCATTGCAGACTTCCACAACAAGGCCGAGACCCACAACGAAACCGGCGCCGGCGGCAGCACCGGAATAGAAATGATCATCAAAAGCAACGCAGAGTGTTTCGGGCAATCGAACTCGGGCATCCTCGAGGCTAAAAAAACGCAAACGCTGACCCGGTTGTCTATCGAGGCGCTGGGCAATGTGGCTAAGTTGCTGGACCGCCGCCGCGACGCCGGCCGGGTACGGCTGTGCCATGGCGACCTTCATTTGCGCAATATATTCTTGATCGACGGCAAACCAGCCTTGTTTGACGCCATAGAATTCAACACCGCCTTTTCCACCATCGACGTGCTGTACGATCTGGCGTTTGTGCTGACGGACCTGAACCACCGTGGGCTCGAGCGTCTTGCTAATATCCTTTTTAACCGCTACTTCGACATCTCTGGTGAAGGCGGGGAATCGTTGAGCGGTTTGCGGGTATTGGCGTTGTTTATATCCATGCGCGCCACCATCCGCGCGCACGTGGATATGGCCCAGGCGGAAAGCCTGAGCGATCCGGAACTTGCCAATCGCCGGGGCGGGGAGGCGGCGGACTATCTGAGCATGGCGCTCGAATCCCTAAAATCAACGACGCCAGTTCTGATTGCCGTCGGTGGACTGTCCGGCAGCGGTAAATCCCGCATGGCCCGGGAACTGGCGCCGCATTTGGGAGGCGCCAGGGTGGTGCGTAGCGATTCGACCCGTAAACGGCTGGCCGGAGTGGCATTGAGTGAACGCCTAGGCCCCGATGGCTATAACCCCGAAATGACGGACCGCACCTTCCAGGCCCTGTTTGATGAAGTCACCTGGGCGCTAAAGTCAGGTTTTCCGGTGATCGCCGACGCGGTGTTTTCGGCTCCCGCACATCGCCGCGCTGTCGCCGACATCGCCAAGGCCCAGGGTGTTCCCTTTACCGGGTTATGGCTCGAGGCCCCGCCGGATGTCATGGCGCGCCGTGTGAAGGAGCGCAAGCGCAATGTGTCAGACGCCGATGCCAGTGTTCTGAAATTGCAACTGGACTATGAATTGGATGAAATTGACTGGTTCAAAATCGACAGTTCAGGTCCCTGCGATGAAACCTTGGCGGCCGGGTTGGAAAAAATCAGCCATTAACCGGCGTTTTTTCACCGGGGTGTGATATATAATTAGACTAATTAATAAAACTAATTTAACGGCCATTCCTAAGGCCGAGGCGGCGGCTAATATTGACGGAAAGGAGGATAAAATGACCATTCGGAGCATGCTTATCCCTCTCGCTGGCTCCGAGGATATGAGGCCGGTCATGGAGTTGGGCCTTACCTTCGGCCGGGACCTGGGCGCTCATGTCGATGTTCTGCATATTCAGTCCGACCCCAAGGATACGATCCCCCTGCTTGGTGAAGGCATGTCGGTGTCGATGATCGAGGACATGATCCAGATCGCCGAGACGGAAGGCGGGGAGCGGGCGTCAGAGGGTCACAAGGTTTTTGATCAACTTATCTCGGAACTTTCGCTCAATGTCAGCGACGATCCTTCTTCGTCGGGAGCGTCCGCGTCGTGGAGCCAGGAGATCGGCCGTAATGACGAAATCACCGCCCGGCGCGGACGGTTATCGGATTTGATCGTCGTTACCCGTCCGACGAAGTTTTCCGATGTCCTGGCGACGTTGACCTTGAATGCGGCGTTGTTCGATTCCGGCTGCCCGGTTCTGGTGGCTCCGCCTGGGAACGGAGATGCGACCCCAAAACCGTTGACGACTGGCGGCCATGTGGCGATTTCCTGGAACGGCAGCGCCGAGGCGGCGCGCTCCGTCGGTTCCGCCATGGAGTTGATCGCCAAGGCTGACAAAGTGACGGTGTTGATGGCGGCTAGTGACAAAACGTCGGCGGCCTGTGCACCGGAATTGGCGACCTATCTGGAATGGCATGGCATTGTTCCGGAGACCCGGACCTTTACTCCTGATGGCGGTCAATACACCGGCGCGGCTCTGCTGGCGGAGTGCGTCCAGGCGGATGTTAATCTGCTGGTAATGGGGGCCTATACCCACAGCCGGGTGCGTCAACTGATCCTGGGCGGCATGACGCGGCACGTTCTGGAAAATGCTTCCCTGCCATTGTTTATGACCCATTAGAGTCCCATTGGCCCGTGCATAGAAGATTAGTCAATCCTACTCTGGCGACGTTTAATGGTGATCGGGCGCAGTACTTTTGCGGGCTCGTTGATCTTATCGAGCGCGACCCGCGCACCGAAAATTTTGCCAATCTGATCTATCTTGTTCTGAAGGAAACCATCCCCTATCTGAACACCGCCCTTCCGGAATCAGATTTGGCCGGGCAATTGTTCGCTTTCGTTGAAGACAACCGGACGCGCTTCAATAAAATCCTTTTTGATACACAATATCTGCTAAACCCGGCCCTGTTTTCTAACGTCACCAAGGAATTCGTTTTGACTATCCTGACGTCTTCCCTATCGCAGCACACAATCGATGAAGCCGAGATTGCAAGCAGCAGGCTGCCGAAACTTATCGCTTTTCATGGCCTGATTACGATTCCGATAATCCGTTCCCTTATGACGATGGCGAAGGCGAGGAAGAAGAGGATGGCTAGAACGGTTCAGTCGAACAGGTCCGGCTGTGGACCGGGCGGAGGGGTTTCTTCCTTGGCGATGAGGGTGTCCGCCTTATAGGGAATCAGGGTCCCCGAAACTGCTTCAAAAGACATGTCCGAATTGATCCACTGGGCTTCGGCCTTACCGTCCACTATGACTGGCATACGATTGTGAATGTGGGCGATGGACGGAGTTGGCGGGCAGGTAATGATGGTGAACCGCTCACCTTCGTACAGCCCGGCGAACGCGAACAGGGGCTCCATGGGTTGGCCGTCGGCCGGGGCAATGCGGTTTTTGTGTTTGGCCGCGCCGTCCTTGCGCCATTCAAAATATGCCGTCGCCGGAACCAGACAGCGGTTCGCCAGCAAGGACCGGAACGTCTTTTTTTGATCAAGGGTTTCGGATCGGGCGTTGATCAATGGCTTGGTGTCCCAATCCACGGCCAACCCCCAGTTCATCAAGTGCGGCCCCGTGGCGGTGATCACCAGGGCCAGATCGGTGGGCCTCAGTTCCGGGCTGTTGGGTAAGTTTCCCGCTACCGGCAGCCCGAAACGACGGGCGATTTCATCGGGTGTGGCGGTAAGTTCAAAACGCGAGCACATGGCCTCAGTTTACAGGCATTTTGAGATAAAGCGCGCTGGAAAGATGCCGTCCGATGGCCTAACGTCGGTCTCATGGTGGACCAGCGCAAAACAGTCATCATTACCGGCGCCAGCCGGGGCATCGGCCATACCACGGCCAGGATGTTTCTCGACCGCGGTTGGCAAATTATCACCTGTTCACGGGACGAGACCCCGGAAGGCTGTCAACGCGACGTAAACTGGACCAGCCATATTCCGACCGATCTCGCCAATTCCGATAGCCTGGCGGCCTTTATCGAAGAGGCCAATGAAGTGCTCGGTGATGCACCGCTTCATGGGCTGGTCAATAACGCGGGCATGTCTCCGAAATCCGAATACAAGGAACGCCTCGGCTGTCTCAACGGCGATCTCGGGGCCTGGCACGACGTGTTCGAACTTAATCTGTTCGCACCGCTGAAGTTGAGCCGGGGTTTCGCGTCGGCCCTGCACCGGGGCGAGGGCGCTATCGTCAACATTACCTCCATCGCCGGCCACTTGATCCATCCCTTCGCCGGGTCGGCCTATTCCATTTCAAAAACCGCCCTTTCGGGGCTGACCCGGGAAATGGCCAATGAATTCGCTTCCCTGGGCGTGCGCGTCAACGCCGTATCACCGGGTGAGATAGAAACGGAAATGGTCGGACCGGAATACGAAATGCTGATCCCGCGCATCCCCCTCAACCGCATGGGAACCCCCGACGATGTCGCCGGCGCCGTTTTTTACCTGTGTTCCGAAGACGCCGCTTATGTGACCGGCACGGAAATCTGGGTCTCCGGCGGGCAGCATTTGGTTTGGCGGACGGGCCCCATCAGAGCTATAATTCCCACCATCTTGTGACTAATGCCCCATTTACCACTGTATATTGGGGTGTATGATCATGTCTGTCCTTGGGCGAATGAATAAGAACGAACACTCAGAGGGGCGGCAGTCATGGCCGAAAAAAATGTAGCGGGGCAAATGCTGGAAACCCGGCAGAGCCCGAACACGATCCATTGGATATTCCGGCGGGAGGTGATGGTGAAAGCTCCGAAGCCGGCCCGGAAGGGAGCCGGGAGATATTCGCCGAGGGGGAAGCATGGAAGAAGCCATTCCATTTGCGGTTCCGGCTTTACACCGTGTTCGGCATTCTTCTCAGCGTCGCCTGGGTTTGGGGCGTTTATGATTATGTCGAAGGCGTGTTCGGCTGGTTTAATTTGAGCGAACTGCTGCCGCACGAAGTCGGCGGGCTTGCCGCCGGCGCTTTTACGCCGCTGGCGTTGTTGTGGATGGTGATCGCCTTTTGGGAGCGCGGGCAAAGCCTGAAACGCGATACCGAGTCGCTCCGCTGGCATCTCCGGCGCCTGATTTACCCGTCCGACAAAGCCGAGTCATGCATCCACGAAATCATCGAAAGCCTGCGCCGCCAATCCCGTGATCTGAGCCAGGCATCGGAGGAATCTCTCAAGCGGGGGGAAAAGTTAAACGACATGGTTCGCAAGCGCGCTCTGGAACTGTCTCAGGTTTCCTAAGACGCCGATTTGCGCGCCCATGCCATCGCCGAAGCATTGCGCAACCAGACCGCCGAACTGGAGACTGTGTCGGAGAGGGCTGCCGAACGGGCGCGTGAAACCGGCGACGTGCTCAACCTGCGTACCCGTGATTTGACCGTAAGTTCGGACAGGGCCTCGGCCCGGGTCGAAGATCTTGTGGAAATTCTCCACCGCCGCACCGGCGAATTGCTGGAAGCCGCCGACAATGCCACCGTGCGGACGCACGAGTCGGCGGATGCCCTCAAGGTCAGAGCAGATCATTTGGGTGCCGTGTCGGTGGAAGTCACCGGCCGGATCGATCAGTCCGGTTAAAATCTGGATCAACGGATCGAAGCCATGCGTCAGTCAGTTGATGACGCCGTTTCGTTTATTGATGGCGGAACTGAGCGGACGGGGGAAGCCGTTGAACGGCGGATTGACGCCCTCAAGGAGTCAGCCTTTGAGATGGTAGCGACGGTCCGCGATGGCACAGATCAGATTGGCGAAGTTGTTAGCCAGCATATCGAGTCCTTGAGACGGTTGGCGGGAGAATCCGTTTCGGCCCTTGAGGACGGGACCGGGCGGGCGGGCGAAGCCGTTGAACACTAGATTGACTATCTCAAGGCATCGGCCAACATTACGGTTGCAACGGTCCGAGCCGGCATCAAACAGGTCGGTGAGACCGTTGATCAGCAAATCAGGGCCCTGAGGCGTTCGGCGATTGAAATTGTTTCGGTCATAGAGGAAGGCAGCAACAGGGCAGGCGAAATTGTCTAACAGCAGGCTCGGGCAATGCGGTCTTCGGCGGAAGACTCCGTGTCCATTATTCAAAACGGTGTGGAGCAGGCCGGCGAGTCGCTGAATGAGCGCATCCAGGTACTGGAAGCCGCGGCGGATAATTCCATTTCCGTCATACGCGCCGGAAGCGAAAATCTTAAAGGCCATATCCGTGATATGAACCTGCAAATGGAGCAGGCCGCAGGGCAGGTCAATGCCAAGCCATGCGCGATACCCTGCGTCATCAGGAAGACGCCCTGACCGCAACGGCCGATAAGGTTGAGGTCAAAACCTCGGAAATAGAGGAAAACCTAGCTCGCCAAACGGAAGTTCTGAGTCAGACGTCACTGGCCGTAACCTAACAAATTTACGCCATGGGTGATGAATTGAAGGACCAATCCCAGGGGCTGACGCTGACGGTCAACGTGGCTACTGAAATGGTGCGCGGTGCGGGCGATGCTTTTCGGCAACAAGCGCGCGATGTCAATGAACTGGCCCAGCAAACGGCGTCCGGGGCCGATAGCGTGGGCGATAGGCTGAACCGAAGCGCTCAGGATCTTACCTTGATTTCGGAAAAGGTCCTGGTCCAGGTCGATCAGGCCGGGGAACAGCTTAAATCCCGCTCGGCGGATCTGTCGCAATCCGCCGAACAAGCAATTGGTGAAATCAGTGAGGTCGGCAAAGTTCTCAACGAACGGGCCGATGTACTTGCCCAAATTACAAATCAAAGTGTACTCAGAATTAGCGCCGCCGGCGATGCGCTCGGCCAAAGGAGCCAGGAAATTTCCCAAGTTTCGGAAAAGGCGGATGGACAGATCAGCGAACTGGCGGAATCCCTGCAGAAACATACAGCTGAGCTTAGCCGGGTTTCCGAGCGTGAATCGGCCGACGTAGGGCTGGTCAGCCAGGCCCTTAAACAAGCCGCCGCCGAATTGGATTCCTCTTCCGGGATCACTTTTCAGGTGGTCGAAGCCTTCCGCAAAAATTTGGAAGACATCGGTGGCAGATCGGAAAACGCCACGCTCATGCTTAAGCAATTGGGCGACACGGTCAATGACCAGGCCCAGGATTTGAGCCAGGTTACCGCCAAGGCCACGGGCGAAGTCGAAGGCATGTCCCTCCTGCTGGATGACCGCACGCACCGGCTGGTGTCGACGTCCGCGCGGGCCGCTAAAATGATGCTGAACACCGGTCGGGTGATGAGTCAGCGGGCAGGTGAACTGGATACGGCCGGTGAGAAAGCCGGCGAGACATTGCGCACCTTCGGCGAGGATATGCGCCGATCCTTGACCGAAGTAGTAGAAACTTCGGATGGAGCGGCGGAAAAAATGCGAAACGTGGACGAAATCCTGACCCGCACGTCCGAGTCCTTAAGCCAGTCCGGCGACAAAGCCGTCGCCGATGTGGACAAGGCCGGAGCTGCATTTATCGACAGATCCCGCGACCTTGAGGTCAGTTCGGATCGTGCGGCGCAGTTGATGTCGCTGGTGACCGAGGTCATGCATCGCCAAGCTAAGGATTTAACCCGTGTTTCCTCCAAAGCATCACAACAGGTCGATGCCGTCGGCGGAACTCTGGAAAATCGCACACAGGAACTCGACCAAATCAGCGCCGCCGCCGTGCGCCTGAAGGGGATCGACGGGGAACTGGTAAAGAATGTCGATCGTCTCGGTGCGGTATCGGACCTTGCCGTCACCCAAGTCAGTAACGTCACGGCCACCTTGAAGAACGGCACGGTTGAATTGTCGCAATCCGCCGAGGCCGCAGTGGCCGATATCACCCGTGTCAGCGAAGGAATGCGCGATCATGTGGAGATGGCGACCGGGGAAACGGCTCGCGCCGCGGCCAACCTGAAAGGCATTGCGGAGTCCCTGTCGAGCAATGTCCGGGAACTGAATTCTTCGCTGGACCAAGCCCGGGACCGTTTCGACGACGTCAGCGATCTTCTCAGGCGGAGTTCCGAGGAAATGACGGCCACCTACAATAGCGCGACCACCCATGTGCGTTCCTTTTCCGACGCCATGCATCAGCAGGCAACCGGATTAACCGAAGCGTCCAACAAAGCCGCTACCGACCTGGACCGGCTGGGCGAGACGCTGCAGGCTCGCGCCCAGGATGTCAGTCAGAATTCCGATGAAGCGATAAAATCCATTGCTCAGGCAGGAGATGTCCTGCAAAGGCACGGACATAACATGTCAATGATTTAGGAAAAAGCTCTGGCCCAGATGAAAACCCTGAGCATTGATCTGCAGAACAATTATGACCAATTGAACATTATGTCGGAATTGGCCGGAGGCAACCTGAAAAGTGCCGGCCATGACCTCAAGAATCGATTGCAGGAATTGGAAGCGATCAAGAAACGGTTCGCCGATATGATTGAGCAGACCGCCGACAATATAAGTCATCAAACGGATATGCTTAAAATTTAGGCGGAGGAAGCCGTCTCCCGCCTGTTCCGGGTCGGCGAGTCGTTGACCCAGCGCTCGGCCGATGCGACGGTTGCTTCGGACCTTAATGCCTCGAAATTGACTAAAGTCATCCAGACCTTCCGCGCCCAGGCTCAAAGCGCTGCCCAGGAGGCTGGTCAGGTGTCTTCCACCCTGAGCGGAACGGCGGGATCCCTGCAACGGCAGTTGGCGGCCATGGTGACCA
>Ga0114999_10004804_pt1 | contig 16198 bp, 13 predicted proteins | sample ArcticOcean_MG_C_3_FD_89820 | JGI IMG/M metagenome (GOLD analysis project Ga0114999, IMG submission 89820) | Marine microbial communities from western Arctic Ocean - ArcticOcean_MG_CB8_126 | ecosystem: Environmental > Aquatic > Marine > Oceanic | place: Arctic Ocean: Canada Basin | collected...
GCCACCTTGGCTATGCGCCGGAAAATGCACTACGATAAGCAGACTAAGTTATTAACCCGGATGGGCTAATGTGCCTCTTAGATCAGAGCTAACTTTGTCCAAGATGGTTTGACGACGTACAGAAAACGTACGAGGGCCTTTATCGCCGACATAGAAAATCACTTCTCCCATGAGAGACAGCATAACCCATTGATTTGACCGAAAAAAGAGAGTGATTTTCAGAGCGGGACAAGTGCCGGAGAGTGGCTGAAAAGTGTCTGCTTTTTTACTTCTGAGCTGGAAATTCCTTGATGTATAGATCCTGCTTGGCGTAGGGGATTTCAATTTCGTGCTGGTTAAACTGCCGGTAAATCTCACAATTTAGTCGGTCTAACACCGAGCCCCGCAGTATTGGTTTCTGTATCCACACCTGCAAATCGAAATCCAGGCTGGATGCGCCGAAGAGGCGAAAGCGCACGCGGGGTGAGGGCTCTGCACAAACCAGGTCTTCAGCCTGAGCAATGCTTAGTAAAATTTCACGAACCTTGTCTATGTCGGTGCCATAGGCAACACCGACGCCAACGTGGCAGCGGTATTTTTCAGAGGGACCGCCGGACTCGTTGATGATCTTGCTATTTCCCATCACCGAATTGGGGATGGTTACCTCGACATCGGCGCGGGTCAGTATGCGGGTACTGCGAATGCCGATGTGAGTCACCTCGCCGCGTTCGCCGGTATCCAGCACGATGAAGTCGCCAATTTTATAGGGTGCATCGGCCATGATAAACACGCCTGAAAACAGATTGGCGAGGGTGTCCTTGGCGGCAAAACCCACCGCAATGCCCACTATGCCGGCAGAAGCCAGCCAGGCAGTCATGTCTATATGCCAGGCCGAGAAGAGAAAATACACGGCCATGACCGCGATGACGATATTGATCAGATTAAGAAACAGCGGCAGGGTTTGCGGATGCACGATTTTTATCGTGTTCTCATTCTTGGAAATGCGGGTCAGCAACATACGATTGCCACGCAGCAAAAACGTTGCCCAAACTAGCAGGGCAAAGGTCTGGATCAGGGAGAAGATGATGTCGAGCGTCAACTGCGGCGGCGACAGGATCAGTGTGGCGCTGGCAAAACCCAACAACAGGATGCTGTTATAGATGGGTGAGTGCAGCAGATCGAAGAGATGATCATCCAACGCAAATTGCGTCTTCTGCGCTAATTGTTTTAAGCCGGTAATGATGATGCGATTGAACAACCAGGCCACCACGAAGGAGAGACTTACCGCCAGCGCCGCCTGGGTATAACGGTTGTCACCGAAAACAGTCAATAGCGGTGAAATGAAGGACTGTAATTCTTCAAACATACTTCTTGTCCATTATTGATCTCCGAGGTTGTCAGGACTAGTGACGAGGACTTGCTGCGAGGACTTAGTGTACTGGAAATCAACTTATTTGAAAGTTAATGGGGTTTGTCGCGGTTTAAGGTATAAAGGGACTCTATAATCCGTTGGTATCCGAAGTAATAGAAATAGAATGGCTTTGGCCGGCTCAAATGCAACAGCCTTCATCACGGCATAACGGGCCTGGCGTAATACCTATAAACGCATTTTAGGTTGCATTCGTCATCGCGCCGAATGTACTGTTAACGCCTGAAAAATCACTAGAAGGCAACAATTGTAGTCATGTCCACATCAAATTCCTATCAGCCAGGTCGCCACTTCCTACAAATTCCCGGGCCATCCAACGTCCCGGATCAAATCTTGCGAGCCATGGCGCGGCCGGTTATGGATCATCGCGGCCCGGACTTCGCCGAGTTGACGCTGGGCATTTTAGATAAGCTGGCAGCGGTGTTTAATACCAGTTCTCCGGTCTTTATTTTTCCGGCTTCTGGCACCGGCGGCTGGGAGGCTGCGCTGTTGAACACTTTGTCACCGGCGGATAAGGTGCTGGCATTTGAAACCGGGCATTTTGCCACGCTCTGGAAAAATGTTGCTGAAAAGCTGGGTTTGGAAGTGATCTGGATCGCCGGTGACTGGCGCCACGGCATTGATCCGGCTGTGGTCGAAGCGCAATTACAGGCAGACAAGAATCATACAATAAAGGCCGTGCTGGCGGTGCACACGGAGACCTCCAGCGGTGTCAGCAGTGATATAAAGCAAATAAGGGCGGCAATAGATGCCGCCGCCCACCCGGCGTTGTTTATAGTAGATGCGGTTTCGTCTTTGGCTTGTTCCGAGTATCGTCACGATGATTGGGGTGTGGACGTGAGTATTAGTGCTTCTCAAAAAGGCCTGATGTTACCCCCGGGTTTATGTTTTAACGCGGTGAGTCAAAGGGCTTTGGAAGCCAACAAGACAGCAAAATTTAACCACTCCTATTGGAGTTGGCAGGCCATGCTAGATCTGAATCGGCGCGGCTATTTCCCTTACACACCCAGCACAAATTTGTTATACGGATTGGATGAGGCCCTGTCCATGCTGCAAGCCGAAGGCATGGACGCCGTGATTCAACGTCATGGGCGGCTGGCTCATGCCAGCAGGCTGGCGGTAGAAGCCTGGGGCCTGGAAATTCTCTGTCTCAATAGCGACGAATATTCCAATTCTACCACTGCGGTAGTCATGCCAGAGGGGCACGATGCCGATAATTTGCGCAGTATTATTCTGCAGCGTTTCAATATGTCTCTGGGCATGGGTTTGGGGAAAGTAAAAGGCAGAGTGTTTCGAATCGGTCACATTGGTGACTTTAATGATTTAATGCTGGCGGGTACTCTGGCTGGAGTAGAGATGGGCCTGGCGCTGGCCGACGTTCCCCATAAACGTGGTGGCGTGAACGCGGCTATGGATTTTCTTGCGTCGCCATAACTTCAGACCTAGAAAAAAATATGAGGCCTGTGAGCCTATTGCAAAAGTAACGACACTTGCAGTTGAATTTGACAGGGGATTGGGTAGGGGCGTTGTTTTGTAGTGACTAGCGCCCAGGGATGGAGCGCGGGACGGGCCAGGGATGGCCCACCGGGACGAAAAACAATGCCCCTTCCCAATCCCCGATACACGCATCAACTACCTACAGCGATTATTGAATTTCTGTGGGATATCTTAGGGTCAGAGTAAACGGAGATTTCATGGATCCATCCACAGCGGTTACTACGAGTCCGGCATTGTCTCTCATCGGCTTCGCGGCTGTTATTTCCCTTCTGCTTTTTCTAATTGCTAAATGGAAGTGGCATGTCTTCTTCGCGCTCTTGATACCGATTTTGCTTTTCGGTGTCTTGCCTGGAATACAGCGCAATAATTTCATCGATGCCTTCGAAACCGGCTTCGGCAGTACCCTGGGTTCTATCGGTGTCGTTATCGTGCTCGGTTCCATAATTGCGGAAGCGCTTAAACACACTGGAGCTATCCAGGTTATCACTCGTTCTATGGTAAGGCTGATAGGCTCGAACCGAATGCCGCTAGCCTTAACGATGACGGGGTTCATCATTGGCGTCGCCATTTTTTCCGACGTCGCCTTCGTCATATTGAACCCACTGGTGCACTCCGCCGCCAAGAGTATGGGAGTCGGTATCGCCGTGATGTCTACCGGACTGGTGGGTGCGCTGCAACTAACCCACGCCATCGTACCGCCTACGCCCGGGCCGTTGGCAGCGGCGGCTCTGTTAGGTGCCGATATTGGTAAAACCATAATATTTGGCAGCATTGCGTGTCTGGTCGGGTCGATGAGTTGTTGGGCGTGGGGAGTTTATGTTGCTGGTCCACGCATCAAGACAGCAGCCTCCGATGAATTCGATGGTCGTAATTTCGACAATGCCGAAGAGGACTTACCCAGCACCCTCAGCTCCTATATGCCTATCGTAATTCCTATCGTGCTAATCGGTACCCAGAGTGTGGTGAGCCTGTTGTTCGATGAGGGACATATTTTGCGCACGATATTCTCCTACCTGGGCTGGCCGGTTATCGCCTTGTCCATCGGTGTGTGGCTGGCCTACCGCAACATCAAGAGCGAGGATGCGAGAGACAAAGCCAAGGACGAATGGGTAGAAGCAGCGTTAAGGACTTCGGCCATGATCCTGGTTGTAACGGGTCTGGGTGGTTCACTCAGTGCGATTTTGCGAGGTACGCCCGCGGTGGATTTCATCGCCACTCTGTTTACCGACTACGGCCTGCCGACAATCCTGCTACCCTTTGTTATCGGCATTATCGGTAACCTGATTACGGGCTCCACAACCGTGGGGGTTATTACCGCAGCGTCACTGGTGGCGCCGATGTTGGCAGGCCTGAGTCTGTCGCCGGAAGCGGCCATGCTGGCAGGAGCCAGTGGCTCGGTCATCATCAAGTACGTCAACAGCAGTTACTTCTGGGTGTGCACATCCCTCACCAAACTAAGTGTCGCCGACGCGGTGTTCAGCTACGGCGGCGCGACGCTGGTGGGAGGCTTAACGTCGTTCGCTGTTGTTTGCCTGATGTGGGTGCTTGGCCTGATTTAGCCTGCTAGGCCGACATACCGCGAGCGGAGATGGGCCACACGGCTTCCACCCTGTCATTTCGAATTGCGTACATCTGGTCGTAAAGATTTACTACCGGGTCGCAGTGCGACACGATGAGTTCCAGTTTCTCACCGACCTTGTAATTACGGGACGGCTCGTCTTCATAAAGGATAGTGCCAAATTCATCGGAGCCGGAGCGATAGCGCATACCGGACTCGCCCTTAATTATCGGCCAGGGCTGATTGATGGTGCAGGCCTTGGCGCCGGCGTCGGAGGTGGCACGACCGGCATACTGATCGTTGAGCACGGTAGTCATGATCGTCAGTGAGGTGTGAAAGTCGGAATAGACCTCGTTGTCTGCTTCGCCGCCTATGCTTATATACTGGGCATCCATAAACACATAGCTGCCCACCTGCACGTCAGTCAGCCCCCTGGTGCCGTGGTCGATGTTGTAGGTGCCGGTGCCGCCGCCACTGAATATTTCGGTGTTCAACCCTGAACCCTGCATCAACTCGAAGGTGTCGGTGGCTGCAGTCATGCGCTCGAGGGTCTGAGCTTTGCGAGTTTCAAAGCCCACTACATGCTGCGCCGCCGCGTCGTAACACAACATGCCCAGCAGGCGCAGGCCGGGCAGCTGATCAATCAGTTGCGCCAGTTGCAAGGCAGGCTGGCCGAAGGCAATTCCGGTGCGTCGAATGCCAGGATCAACATCCACCACCACGTCGGCAACCAGGCCCATGGACACCGCCGCCGCCGACAACAGTCGCGCATTCTCGGGGGAATCCGTGGCCTGTCTGAATCCAGGACATTGCTGTCGTAACAACATCGCGCGTTTGATCTTGGTGGGAGTTACATTGCCTGTAGTATTGAGAATTCGATCGATGCCATTCTGGAACATAGCTTCCGCTTCACTTACTTTCGCGGTACAGATGCCAACCGAGCCCCGGTCTATTTGCATCTGCGCAATGGTTGGGCATTTGTGCGTCTTGGCATGAGGTCGGCTGGCGATACCATTAGTGCTCATGGTCGCTGCCATCTTGTCCAGGTTCGCTTCCAGCAGGTCCAGATCGACACACAGTGCCGGCGTGTCCAGTTCCCATTTAGACACGTTCACGGACATCTCACCGTTGGCGTAGAACGCCTGCATTTCTGCTGAAGTGTATCCCATGACTGAAGTCGGAGCCCAAATGGCAGCGGCGCCGCTGGCCTGCAGGAAGTGACGGCGAGATAAGGAATTAGCTTTCATGGAGTCCCTCACGGTTGTTTATGGCAACTGAGACTGGATCAAATATTATCACATCTCATTAACCAAATGGCTCATCATAGTGGACGCCACTACATTTCCTCAGACGTTCGACTTCGCTCAATCAAGTGAAAACTTGGCAGTTATTACATTTCGAGTAGTTCAAGTTAATTTAAAAGGCTTCACGAAAGTTCGCATCGCACACCTAAAACTGTTCGATAAATAGGGGCGGGGGAACAAAATTATAAAGTACCAACTATAAAAAAGGGGCGAATGAATTTCCTCTGATCCCATTTTCAGAGAAGAACACTGAGTCCGGCAGGGGCTTGGGAAGGGGTGTTGTTTTGCAGTGACTAGCGCCCAGGGATGGAGCGCGGGACGGGCCAGGGATGGCCCACCGGAACGGGAAAATAATACCCCTTCCCAAGCCCCGTTACACGCATCACCTATGTACTACTAATTGGCCGCTATTTTTTGTGTGGATAACGCAGGGCCGCAGCCAAAATAAAGAAGCCCAAGTTTTCCTAACTATTTCTCAGACAGTGCCATTTCCAACACTCGGACTACGTGCAAAGCTTCCCGTCCGGTGCCATCCTGAATCTGACTGCGGCAGCTGGTACCGTCGGCGATTATCAGCGTGGCGCTGTCGGCTGCTCTTACCGCCGGTAGTAAATTTTGTTCGCCCATCTGCATGGACATGTCGTAGTGCCTGGCATCGTAACCGAAGCCCCCGGCCATGCCACAGCAACTGGACTCGATTGTTTCCACCTCGAGATCTGGTATCAAGGCTAACAGCTGTTGCACCGAAGACATGACGTTGAAGGCTTTTTGGTGGCAGTGGCCGTGGAGCAGGGCCTGGTTTACTGGCAGGGGTTTCAATGTTAACTGTAGTTGGCCTTGCTCATGCTCGGCCGCCAGAAACTCTTCCAGTAAGAACGCATTTGCAGCCAGATCGGCTGTGGCTGTGCCTGGCAACATGGACGGGTATTCATCGCGCAGAGTCAGCAGACATGAGGGTTCCAGTCCGATGATTGGCACTCCGCGTGCGATGAAGGGCGTAAGGCTAGTGATCATGCGTTCAGCCTCGACCCGCGCATCGTCAACCAGCCCGGCGCTGAGAAAGGTGCGACCACAGCACAGCGGTCGACCGCTATCTTGGGGTTTGGGACAGGACACCTTGTAGCCAGCGGCGTTTAACACTGCCAGCGCCGCCCGTGCGTTCTCCGGTTCGAAACAACTGTTAAAGGTGTCTACCAACAGCACCACTTCTTTTGCATTTTCTGCGTCGAGTGATTGCTGTGAAATTTCCTTTTCGGCATCGAATTGATCGCGGCGCCAGCGCGGCAATCTGCGTTTACTGCTGAAGCCCAAAATCCATTCCGACAATTTAGCCAGGCCGGGTATCTGGTCGCGCAGGTTTAACAGTAGAGAAAAATTTCCTGCCCAATGGGCGTAGCGCGGCAAATAGGCAATCAACTTTTCTTTCAGAGGCAGTCGATGTTTTAGATAATACTGATACAGGAATTCGATTTTCATCTTCGCCATATCCACACCGGTAGGGCATTCGCGCTTGCAGCCCTTGCAACTGACACACAGGGACATAGTGTCGTACATTGCCTCTGAAACCAGCGCGTCGGCGCCAAGTTGCCCACTAATGGCTAGACGCAGGCTGTTGGCGCGACCACGGGTTAGATGTTGCTCAGCGCCGGTGACTCGATACGAGGGGCACATCACGGCGACATCGGCCTTGCGGCAGGCGCCGTTGTTATTGCACATCTCTATGGCCTGGTTAAACCCACCCCAGGACGACCAGTCCATGGTGGTTGCAATGGCATCGGCAGCGTAGCCGGGGGCGAAGCGAAACAGATCGCGATCATCCATTTTCGATCCGCGCACGATCTTGCCGGGATTAAAGGTGCCTCCCGGGTCGAAACTATCCTTGATCTGTTCGAATGACTCTACCATGCGACGGCCAAACATGGGTTCGTGAAACTCCGATCTGGCGAGGCCGTCGCCGTGTTCGCCGGAATGAGAACCCTTGTACTCCCGCACCATCTCCAGGGTTTCTTCGACGATGGCGCGCATCTTGGTGGCGCCGGATGCTTGCTTCATATTCAGAATAGGACGGACATGCAGGCAACCTACGGAGGCATGCGCATAGAAGGCGCCAGTTGTCCCGTGTTTGTGAAAAATATCTGTTAATCGTCTTGTGTATTCGGCGAGATCCTTGAGGTCCACAGCGCAATCTTCTATGAATGAAATCGGCTTGCCGTCACCCTTCATCGACATCATGATGTTGAGACCGGATTTTCGTACTTCCCAGATAGACTGCTGGAATTCGGCATCCGTTGCTTCTACCACGGCATTTTCGAATCCCAACGATGCCATCAACTCGACCAGCAGTCGCATATTCCGTAATTGCTCTGTCTGTTCTTCGCCGGCAAATTCGACCAGCAACAGGGCCTCGGGTTCTCCCCGCACGAAACGCTCTACTATTGGTGCGTAGAGAGGGATGTCCCGGGCCAGGTTAATCATGGTGCTGTCCACCAGCTCAACCGCCGAGGGATTTAGCTCGACGATGTGCTGGGTAGCATCCATAGCTGCATAGAAGCTGGGGAAATGGCATACGCCCAATACTTTGTGCGTAGGAATAGGCTGCAGGTCCAGATGTATGCGCTGGAAAAATGCCAGGGTGCCTTCCGAACCTACTAACAAATGAGACATGTTAGGAGTCTGTTCGGTAAGCACGTCAATATTGTAACCACCGACCCGTCTTAACAGCTTGGGAAATCGCTGTGCTATTTCCGCCGCTTCCCTGGCGCCCAGTGCCAGTAGCTTGTCGAACAATTGCCGCTGACTGGTGTCTGAATCATCGAGCTGTCGCGACGCCAGGGACGTGAAGAGAGCCTTGCTGCCATCGGCGAGCAAGGCATCGATAGCGCGAACATTGTGTACCATATTGCCGTAGCGAATGGAGCGGGAGCCGCAACTGTTGTTGCCAGTCATACCACCCAGGGTCGCACGGTTGGCTGTCGAGACATCCACCGGGAAAAACAGGCCATGGGGCTTGAGAAAGTTGTTGAGTTGGTCCAGCACCATACCCGGTTGTACGCAGACGGTGCGTTTTTCGGCGTCGAATTCCAACACCTTATTGAGGTGCCTGGTGGTGTCCATGATCAACGCAGCACCAATGGCCTGACCAGTCTGAGAGGTGCCGGCGCCACGGGGTAACACAGGAATGCCCTCATCTACGGCAATTTGCAGCACCTTCTGTACATCTTCATCGTGCTTTGGAATGGTGACGCCAATGGGTTGGATCTGGTAGATCGACGCATCGGTGCTGTAGCGTCCGCGGCTAAAGTCATCGAAGAATACTTCGCCCTGCAGCTCTCCTCGCAAGCGTGTCGCTAAAGCACTTTTACTTCGATCTGCCATCTATTTTGGTTCCAGTAGATAAGTACAGACTCATCATTATTGTGCCATGGAGTGTAGACGCTAAGCCTGTAAAGCGCTATAAGGAGTTCGCTTGGCTTTACAATTTTTCTGAAATTATTCGGTAGCAATTTTCTACTATTTGAGAAGCTGGGCAGGAGCGAGACGATTGGAAATGGAAGCGCAAGAGTAAGCTAGAGAATGATTACACGACGCAAAGCACTGAAGGCCTTTGGCTTCGGCTCACTGGGAGCGAGCACGGGACTGTATCTGCCATCACTTACTGTCGCCCAATCGATAGCTGACGCGGGCAACCCGTTGAAAATTCCTGCTCTGGCGCAGGGCGAGTTAGTTGGCAACGTCCGCCAGTTTCAATTGCGCTTGCAACAGGGGAGCAGCAGTTTTTTCCCCGGCACCACAACCGCCAGCATCGGCATCAACGGTGATTATCTGGGACCCACCCTGCGGTTTCGTCGTAACGAGTTGGTTTCCCTGCATATCGACAATCAACTGAGAGAACCCGCCAGTTTGCACTGGCATGGTTTCCACGTGCCCGCCACCGAAGACGGCGGTCCGCATCAGGTGGTCGCAAGTGGTGACACCTGGAACCCACAGTTTACGGTGGTGCAATTCGCAGGCACGTTCTGGTACCACTCGCATATGTTGGATACCGGGGGCGAACAGGTTTACAAGGGCCTGGCCGGCATGATCATCGTCGAAGACGATGACCAGCAATTGGAACTACCATCGACCTATGGTGTCGATGATATTCCCATGGTCGTGCAGGACCGGCGCTTCAATGAAGACGGTTCTTTTCGTTATATGAATGCCTACGAAGACACGGTAGTGGGGATGCGCGGCGATACCATTTTGGTCAATGGCACGCGACAGCCTTACTTCGAGCCTACCACTGCCCTGGTGCGGTTTCGCCTGCTCAATGCCGCTAATGCCCGCACCTTCGTTTTTGCTTTTAGTGATGGTCGGGAATTTCGACAAATTGCCAGTGACGGCGGTTTGCTGCAAGCACCGGTGACCATGAGACAGTTGGAATTGACTCCGGCGGAGCGTGCAGAAATCGTGGTAGATTTTAGTGATGGTGCGGATGTCAGACTATTAAGTCTGGGAAAACCGTCCAACTTTCCTGAATTTCCCGGCGCCATGAGTGGCATGATGCGCTCACTGAATGCCCAGGATTTCGAAATCCTCAGTATTCATGGCCAGAACGGTCTCAATGACAATGCCATAGTTCCTGAGCAACTTACGTCTATCTATCGCTTGCCGGAAGCGGCTGCCACCAACACCCGGCAATTTAGACTCTCCATGGGTTCCGGCATGCGTAGTGGCGACGACCGTGGTCCCGGAACCGGCAGTCGCAATGGCAATGGCGGTGGCCATGGTGGTGGCAATTTTTCAATAAATGGCCGGCGTATGGAAATAGACTATATTAACGAAAGAATTCAATTCAATACCACGGAGATCTGGGAGTTGTCTAACAACTCTCCCATGATGCACCCCTTTCATGTGCACAATGGTCAATTTCAGCTTCTCGATCGCAACGGCCGGACACCACCGGCAAATGAAATGGGCTGGAAAGATACGGTGCAGGTGGGATCGGGTGAGTTGGTGCGCATAATTATGCGCTTCACTGATTTTATTGACGATGAAAATCCCTATATGTATCACTGTCATATTCTCGAGCACGAAGACCGCGGCATGATGGGGCAGTTCCTGATAATAGAATAATTTTGTTAACAGGAAGTAATTTCTTAAGACTGTTTTAGGATAAGATCGCTATAGTGATATCCCCGCAGTAAAAAGGGTCTAGTTCTGATCGGCATATACCATCGTACCCACATGCTCGCCCTTGACTGCCCGCGCAATATTCTCTGGATTGCGGCCATCCACCAACTGAAACTCACGAGTCTGTTGGGCAGTTTCAAGCACTTCCAATAACATCTCGTCGAAAGGCAGCGTTGGTAGATTTTCCTTCCTCAGTTCGGCCACACTGATGCGATCGATAAACTGGGCCGCTGCATTCAGTTTTGGATCTTCTGTGTACAAGCCCTTTACGTCTTTAACCAGAATGGTAGATTTACAACCGAAGCACTCAGACAATATAAGGCAACCGGTGTCGGTTCGATGGGGAGGTATTTTCCCCAGCGCCGGTGGATGCTCCCACAATGAGTAGGGGGGCACGCCATTGAAGATGACGCCAGGAGCCGAATGAATAAACAAAGGCAGTAAATGCCCGAATATTTCCGGTGGAATGGCGACCACCCCGTGGGGTGCTAACAGCGTGCCCAGAATATGTGCATTGCCAAGCGCGTCGGCCATAGAAAGTTGAGCCAGCACACCAGTGGGCAATTCCAGATCCAGGCCCACCGAAAACACATGACGACTGCGGGCGCCACCACCAACTCCGAGGATGAGCTTCTCTTGCTTTAAGATCTCCCCCAGCATTGCAACCACGGGCAAGACTACGTCGCGTCCGGCTTCCAAAATCGAGCGGCTGCCAATTTTCACTACGTGAACATTTGGCAACATGCTGACTACCGGGGTGTCCGTGGCGGCCATGACGTCTTTATCGAGCAGACTTTCTCCTGCCAGCAGAGAACTCATATGTTGGCGATAGTCAAAATCCCTTGCCATAGTCAGTTATCCTGGTCTTGCATCTTTTCTAAGGAGAACTCAGTCCGAGCTAATGATGGTGCCAACGTTTTCACCATTTAACGCCCGGGTCAGATTTCCCGGCACCATGCCATTGATGATCTGGATTGAGCGGGTGTTCTTCGCGTTCTCCATCATCTCCAATACACTGTGTTCGATTACCAGATCTTGTAGATCCATGGCCTTTAGTTCTTGCACGGTAACCCTGGGTATATGTTTTGCATTTCGGTTCTTCTTGGGGTCGGCGGTGTATAAACCTTTTTCATCCTTAATATAAATCATTGACCTGGTACCAAAGGTTTCGCTCACCAGGTAAGTACCGGTGTCGGTACGATTGGGTGGAATGCGACCCACTTTCGGATTCGGTTGCCAGAATGTATAAGGGGGCATACCGAAGAAAATAACTGCCTGCCTTTCCGCTAAATATAACGGCAACTGCGGAAACTGAATAGGCTCGATAAAGGGAATGCCCTGGTCGGCCAAAAGATAATGCAGCATGCGAGCGTTCTGCATGCTAACAAACGTGCCGAGTACACTTAAAACGCCAGTGGGCATGCCGAGCTCAATGCCGACGCTATAGGCATGGCGCGCCCGGGTGCCTGCGCCGGTACCGATTATCATCTTGTGATGGGGTAAATTGGTCTTAATTTCTTCTATTAGTGGAAATACAGCTTTGCGTCCACGATCGATGATACTTTGACCGCCGATTTTAATTACATTGGCAGCGGGCAGAATTCGCATTGTGGAAGGATGGTCGGTCCAGGCTAATAGTGACTTGTCTGTGAGACTGCCATTGACCAGTGCCGAGCCCAGTTCGCTGAGTAAAGTGTCTTTCATCGTTTAATTCTTTGTCTGCATCAATCGATAGCAAAACAGTAAAACAAACCAGCTCCACCAGTGCGTTCAAGATCCGCCTGGCTGCAACCACTGGAGCTGTGGGCAGAATTCCACGAACTACCGCTATCTCCCGGCCCCATCCTGTCATGGTGGCCCACCTGGGCGCGACCGGCGTCGCTGGAGGTCCAATTGCCACAACTACGCTCATTACCGGGCGTGAATGCGATGCCGTCAGCTTGGGAGCCGGTAAGAATGTCGTGGGTATTGGGCGTGTCACCGACGCCGTTGACCGGATTAAGCCGCTCTGTTGCGGCCTTCTCCTTGTTGATGCGGTTGTCACCCCCATGAAGTTCCTCGATATTTGCCGCGATGAGCAACCCCTCGGCGTTATACCAGGGGCCTTCACCGATCCGATCGCGGGCATTTACAGCGCTTTTATCTGCGCTTGCCGTGATGCTGAGATAGGCGCGCCAGGTATGATCCCCCGCGTACTCTGCGCTTGCAAGCGACTGGCAATGGGCATCGGCTCCGGCCAGGCCTCCAAGATCGCCACCGTTTCCGAGTCCGCGGCTGGTGATAAAGAAGCTTGTCACCGACTTGGCGCCACCCATGGCAAGTACTTCGGGGACAACTTCTGTATTGTCAGCGCCCCAGGCCTGACCGCAGGCAATGATAAAGGGGATGGCATACGGCATGTTCAGCAGCCTGGTTACACTCGCCCTGCATTGTTTCACGTTCATCTTGTTTTTCTCTTATGTAGTAAAGAAAGCATAATCGGTTCTGTCGCAAAAAACTCTAAAAAAAACCCAGGACATCACTGTAGGGCTCAGAGCCGCCCAGGATTAACGCCGTAGTTTTTCACCTGTTCCAGCTTACGGATGAGCGATTGAAGCCTTGCTGATAAAGGCTTCAATTTGATGCGTATCAAGATCAATAGCCCTGGACATGTGGTAGATTACCGGCATTGTGAATAGTTTTATCAGGCAGAGACCGTCTACCACGGCAATAGTATACCTATTGCTGGTCGTGCTGCTGTTGTTACGGGTAGGCGGCGCAGTCAGTCATTATTGCTTCGACGGCATGGAACCCGCCGTTACCATACATTTCGACAACCTCAGTGGTCATGTCCAACATGATACTGCTATTGGTCACACCGACGTTGAGAAGCAGGTTCTATCGGATAACCTGCTTAGCAAAATATTCGAAGTTGATTTGCTGCCGGCAATCGCGGTGCTTTTCCTGCTGGCTTTGCTTCCGCTTGGCAAGAGTTACAGCTATTTGCAAGTAGTCGTACAGTTACGCAATCAATCGAAAAATTATCGACCGCCTCTGCGAGCTCCTCCTCTATATTCCTAGCGCCCTATGGGGCGGTCCCTTAGCTTTAATAGTTAGAGCCCAAATAAAAATTCACCCGCAAGTAATTGGCTGGTAATCGCTAAAAGAATTTTTCTATGGCCCTGATTATTCTTGAAAGCTGCGTCTTGCGCGCGCTTTAGGAGTGAACACCATGATGTACAGGAACAACCTGGCGGGAATTATAGTTGTCGCCATCTTATCGAATATCAGTTGGGTATTTGCAGCACCTGCTGAACGCCTGAGCTTGCGTGATGCCATTGCTCTGACACTGGAGAACAATTCTCAATTCAGAACCTACCAACTGCGAGCCGACGCTCTCTCCGGCGAACTACAAACCGCGCGGCTACGGCCGGCGCTGCGTCTCAGTACTGAATTAGAGAATGTAATCGGCACCGGTGATCTTAATTGGTTTCAGGGCAGTGAGCTGACCCTGATGCTATCGCAAGTGATTGAACTGGGAGACAAGCGTGGTGCCCGTAGCAATATTGTCAGCCAGCGGCAAAATCGCTTGCAGGCGCAACAACGAGTGCTGGAACTGGGCCTGCTGTCTGCGACCACAACTCAATATATAGAGCTGGCGGCAGCAGAACAAAGGCTCAATCTGTTAGTGCGTTCCACCCAGCTTGCGAGGGAGATACACGCGGCGGTGCTCGCGCGGGTGGCGGCGGGAAGGGCACCAGACGCAGAGCGAGCACGGGCTGAGGCGGCCTTGAGTTTGTCCGAACTTGCAGAGCAGTCCGCGGCTTTTGGTATTACTACCGCCAGGGTCAGACTTTCCAGTATGTGGGGAGAGTTGCAACCGGATTTTTTGGGGCAGATGCTAATTTACTCCAGGTGGAGCCCCCTGCGCCGATTCAGTCTCTGTTAGAGCGCCTGCAAGACAATCCTGCTATTGAGGTGTTCGCCAGTGAAACTCGGCTGCGAGAAGCCGAGCTGCGCGAAGCCAGAAGTCGCCGCAGGGCTGACATAGATGTCGGTGCTGGCATCCGCCACCAGGCAGAGCTCAACGACACGGCATTGGTGTTTCAGGCCAGTATGTCCCTGTCCAGCAAACGCCGGGCGCGGGGAGCAATCACTGCGGCCCAGGCCAGTCTGCTGGCGGTAGCCTCGCAAAGAGACAGCGCCATACTACGCATGAGCGCGCAGCTGTTGGCGTTGGATCAACAGCACCGCTTAGCACTTAATGAAATCAGCGTGCTACAGGATAGTGTATTGCCGCAGTTAGTCATTGCCCTGAATGAAACTCGTGATGCCTTCGACAGTGGTCGCTACAGCTATGTGGAGTTAAATGCGGCGCAACAGCAACTGCTAGATACAGAATTTTCCTTAATTGAGGCTGCTACCCGCGCGCACTTGCTGGGGGTTGAAATTGAGCGTCTTAGTGGAGAGACACTTGGCGCCTTCCGAAGAGGTAACGGACAATGAATGCAAAACAGCTACATTTTATCGGCACACTTGCAGTAACACTGTTTGCAACAACTCTGTTGCTGGCGCAGCAGCAGGAAACTGAAATATCCAGGGGTAGCCATGGTGGACGCTTGTTGGAAGATGGGGGTTTCACAGTCGAACTGGCTATCTTTGAGCAGGGCGTACCGCCTCAGTACCGGGCCTGGGCCTATAGCGGCGACGTCGAGCTGGCCACCGACGCCTGGCAGTTGAATGTTGAGCTAAGCCGGCTAGGCGGCCGTGTCGACAGTTTTAATTTTTCAGCCAACGGCGGCTTTCTGTTGGGAGACGGGGTTGTCGAAGAGCCACATTCATTCGATGTCGCGGTCACCGCGCGTTTTCAGGGTAGAGCCTATAACTGGGAGTTTGAATCCCATGAAGGCAGGCTGAAAATGTCATAGGAGTTGGCGCAGACCATGGGTGTCGGAGTGCATGTGGCCGGCCCTCAGCAGATTCATCAAACAGAGTTGCTGTACGGGAAAATATCACCGGATCCCCAACTGGTCAGTCATATTACCGCTCGCTACCCGGGCTTGATTCAATCCGTAAGTCCGGCATTGGGTGACTCGGTTATCCAGGGTGAACTGATCGCTACGGTGGAAGCCAATGACAGCTTACAGACCTGTACCTCGTCAGCCCTAGTTGGACATAATTGGCCCATTGCTTAAGAGGTACTTTTAGCTCATCGTCAACCCGAGAGGAAAACGATGATGAGAAAGAAAAGAAGTGCCGAGAAGACAGTTCGTGATATAC
>Ga0114999_10004806_pt1 | contig 16195 bp, 17 predicted proteins | sample ArcticOcean_MG_C_3_FD_89820 | JGI IMG/M metagenome (GOLD analysis project Ga0114999, IMG submission 89820) | Marine microbial communities from western Arctic Ocean - ArcticOcean_MG_CB8_126 | ecosystem: Environmental > Aquatic > Marine > Oceanic | place: Arctic Ocean: Canada Basin | collected...
TAAGTAAAATTCATAAATAATAATGATTATTGCTTGTAAGGTAATAAATTATGCTGGAGAATTTTGGCCTTAATGAGGTGCGAACGTTCATTTGAGTGATTGAGTTGGGTAGTTTTAAGAAGGCTGCGGAAGACTTATTGGTGTCTCAGCCTGCGCTGACGCGTCGAATGCAAACGCGGGAGGATAGCCTCGGCGCTCGATTGCTCGACCGCACCACACGAAGCGTTGCACTAACAGCTGTTGGGCGGAGTTTTTTGCCAGCGGCGCGACGGATCATCATCCAATTTGAGGAATCAATATCGGGTATCAGAGATGTCATTGACATAAAAAGGGGCCAGGTCACGATCGCATGCCTGCCGACAATCGCAGTATATATCCTGCCCAAAGCGGTTAAAATTTTTGGTGAAACCTACCCCGACTTGCGAGTTCGTATTTTAGACACGACGGGGCCAAATATCGTTGAGCACATAAGGCGAGACGAAGCAGCGTTTGCAATAGACATGAACCCTGACGACCCGGACCCGGACATGGATTATAATGTTGTTCTGGAAGATCGTTTCGTCCTGGCGTGCCGGCAAGACCACCCTCTGGCCGATACCCGACCCATTGCTTGGGATAAACTAGGGACTCTGCCACTTATAACTCTCGGTACGTACAGCGGAACAAGCAGAGTGCTGTCTGCCCAGTTGGATAAATTTTGACGTTCTGGGTCTTGGCGCTACGAGGCGCAGCACTTTTCAACATTAACCGCTTTCCTCGAAAAAGGTCTTGGGCTCGGCATATTGCCGGGGCTCGTGATGCAAGCGATGATGTCGCGCCCTTTCGTTTTCCGACCGTTGGTGAAGCCTAAATTTAGTCGCACGATCGTCATCGTTAAACAACGGGGTAAAACGCTTTCACCCGCCGCCGAAAGCTTGAAACAAATCCTGTTGAAGGTTTTAACAGCCTCTAAAGAAGACCCTATCACGTAAAAAATGCCGCCCATAAAAACTCGGGGCTCAACAATAAATTAGGCCCATTTCGAATTTGAAAAAGGACGAAGAACTATGCCGCAATTGCTTCCTTAGGGAACAATTAAATGGCGAGATACGGCTGCTTCAGGAATTAATAATCTGCTCTGCTTCGTCTGGCATTGATGTTTTAGAGTCTATTTTTCTCTCTTCAACCAGGGTAGCGCCTAAGGGTCGGCGAAGCGAATTAGGCGTGATGCCGGCTTTTAGTGCCGTCATGACACCAACAGCTTCCCAGTAGTTATCGACCACGTGCAATTGCCCTTCGGCCCACGGGAGAAGGCCTAAGTCATTTTCCATCAGGTTTTCATTTTCACGTACGGCGATGACGGGAACGCCTTGTTCTAACGCTGCCAAGGTTGGCAAGCCGACACATTTATCAGGAATAACAAGACAGGACACATCAGCAGCCGTAAGCATACCAGCCTCACGTATGGCATCCGGATCTGTCACGATACGGGGGCTGCGATGTAAGCCCTTCAGCATGCACTGAACAAATGTTAGTGACACGGCTTCGGCGGCAAGCCTGGGGTCAACCACCCCCAGATCAAAATTCGCAACCTTGAGACTTTCAAGCATTGGAGAATGGGCAGCCGGAACGTCATAGAGCATCGACACTGAGTGCGTTAGCATGGCTTCCACACCGCCCCACGGATTGATCATTTCGCCATCACAGTGGAAATATCCCTCGTGATAGTCATCATCGACCTCAATGACAGAAGCAATCGCCACCGCATCAAACGCGCCCTGGTTTTCGTCCAGGACAGCGCAAATGCGATCCAGCCCTTCTATTTCTCCAGCAGCTCTACCTGACTTCATAAATTCCGCTGTCATACGGAGAGGCGGATCAAGCTTGACCACCTTGGGACAATCTAGACCATAGGTCGCCCGCGCAGCACTGACGGCATTGACCGTATCATTCGTAAACATCTCAATTTCATGATCGTCGATGATCATCAGAACACGGTTTGACCGCACGCGCTGCAAGGCAGCCGTTCCCATCATCAGACGCGTAATTGCGCTGCCTTCAACGTAGAGCGCATTGTCAGGCATTTCATTTAGGTCTGACGCATTAACGACATTTGGATGCGTGATCAAACGGTCGCACGCTTCTGCTAGCACTCGAGCTGCCGGAGTTGCATCGCCGGCATGCCCGCCTATTTCAGAACCGATTCCTGTTGGCACCAAAAAGACTGCATTGAATTTATCCGTGCGCTCTATCTTTCGCGGCACAAAACGAAAGATGGAGTCCAGTCCTTCCGTGGTCCCAGCATCTACCCCCCCGAGCGTGCCAAATTCGCATTGGTAATGAGTCTCATCCATGCCCGTGATGGCAAAACGTACGGGAACAACCCCCTCTTCCAACCGGAACTCAACCGCCTTTTGGATTTGGGCGATCATGTTCCGATGACCCGGCGCTGCCGGAATGGGAATTTGTCGTTCGGTTAATTTCATGTGTATTGCCTTAAACTCGGTCTAAGAATCTAGCTGAACAATCAGTGGCACCAAACCATTCGACCGAAAATTGTTCCGCCACTTTTGGATCGTATGCTTTGCACGAAAAAATGTTGATATAGACCGCTCTTAATTGATCGAGCGTATGGATGACAATCGAACTGGTGAGGATGAATTGGACTGCCGATGTGCCCTGGGTATGGGGAGACGTTTGTTTATCTTCTTCTGAAACACCTTCGTCGTCCCAAAAATGAAGATCTTCACGTTGCATATCAATTAGCACACACAGGCGTTCAAAATATTCCGTAATGCTATCGCGGGTGAATTTAGCAGCATCACAACCGTGCAGGTCGAGGATCAACTCGATACCGTATTGTCCCGGTATCAATCCCAAATCTTTGCCTTCAGAATTATCGTCGACGTTCATTGTCGTTTATTGCTCCCTATACGTTGCGGCGTTCAGTCCAGAATAATGTGAGGGATGACAAGGCTGTCTTTACTCGTAACCAAAGTCTTATCCTCCCGGATGCACAAACCGACTGCTTTGCTGGCCACCAGCCAACACCCAACAAGCGGGTAATGCCCAGCATGTTCGGGCAAAGGCTGAAAACCTTGGATGATGTGTGCGTCTTCGCTATACGGGCCATCACTTTTATAGTGAGTTTTGCCCGCCGTAACGATCTCAATATTTTCCCCCTGGCGAGAGAGCATTGGTTTACGGACATAGTTCCCGGTATAGATAAGCTCGGTAGCCGCTGGATTATCTTCGAAATAAGCGGGTAATAAATTGGGATGGCCTTCAAACATTCCCCACAATAAAGGCATGAGGCCTTTGTTGGATAGGATCGCCTTCCAAGGGGGTTCAACAAACCTAACACCGCACGTCGGCACACTCAGGCCAAATTCTTCCGCCATGATCCATTCCCATGGATACAACTTAATCAATGTTCGAATGGCCCGGTCATCTAGATCGGTGAGTTGCCCGTGTTCATTTAGACCAATCTCTTCCATGCCGAGGAAGCATGTTTCCAGCCCGGCCTCCCCCGCACATTCTTCTAGATATTCGAGTGTCCCTTTATCGTCCTCAATATCATTGTTGCAGGCGAAGTGGGCGACACCCTCTATTCCCAAATGTGGGAAGGCTTGGACGATGCTCTCATGAAGGTCATTTAATTGATCTCCGCCTTCTGGGATGAGCCCCATCTCTGTGGCCTGTTCGAACCACTCCCATTGAAACACGGCTGTTTCATAAAGTGCCGTTGGCGTGTCTGCGTTATATTCTAATAATTTGGCAGATCCTTTGCCGTCGTAAGAAAGGTCCATTCTCCCGTACATATTTTTTTCATTGGTGCGCCAACTGTTGGCTATGTAGTCCCAAAAGTGTTCCGGGATTCCCAGGCGCTGTAGAACGGATTCAGTGTTCACAGCGCGGTCTACGACCTCGAAACACATCCCTTCAAGTTCTTCGGCAGGCCCTTCCAGGTCCTCTTTAATTTGGCGCAATGAAAATTGGTAATAGGCACTTTCGTCCCAGCCCGTAACGCCATCACTGGCGCTATAATCTAGGCCATGCTCTGACGCTGCACGCATGAGGTCTGGTCGTTCATTTACAGGAATACGCAGCATTGGATTTACAAGACAGGAAACGTGATGGTTTTAATCACGTCGCCGCAGAGCCAAACCGGCGCCCGGAAGACCCAAACCCGCCCCGCGAAATTGTAGAGCTTTTAAACGAAGGTCGGCCGGTGGCAGATCTCGCCACTTGGGTTCTGCCGGTTGATGATCCCGCACTTCTATTGTCTCCGGTCCGAAACGTATTGGGGCTCGCGGCAGGACGGTAAAGCGGCTGCGACATCATGGAACGACGCCCGCCAATCATCGATCCCATCATGTAGCCCATCATTAACGGCATGAAAATAGATCCGCCGTTTGTGGATTGGTATGGCGCCTTTTCACATTTTTCAAGGCCAAAGTCTGCAATACAATCCTCTTTCGACGCATATTTTGGCGCAACCGCAGCGTGTTGGGCGCGGGCTTCTTTGAAGTTACTCTCACACTCGTCTGCGTTTGCCAGGGGGTCTCTTTTGCATTGCTCCACGCTTTCGTAGATTGATGCATCAACCCTTGGCTCTTCACACGCGGTCAAGGCAATCAGGCTCACGCTCATCAACAAACCGGTAGATAGTGAACTCCAACGTTTCATCTTATCGTCTCCAAAACTGATTAGTTCGTCATCGACGCGGCGTTCAAAAGACCGCCCGCCAATGACGTTGCACCCAGCCAGACACCGCTGGCAATTTCGTTTTTCTCGATCCGTTCTGAAATTTTAGGAACTGGGATACGCACTAGAAAGAAGATCGCGATTTGGATAATCAATGCAACCCCTCCCCATACAGCGCAATCCACCAACGAAGCCGAATGCGTGATCGCACTGGCAAGTGGTAAACAGAACCCGAGCAAACTCCCGGCAAAAGCCGTCGAAGCTGCAGCATTATTTTCACGAATCAACGCGATCTCATCATGCGGGGTGACCCACATGTAGACGACCACATAGAACAAAGTCAAAGCCACGGCTGTTGCCATATAGGCAAGAAACCAGGGCAGCTCATGAAGTGAAGCGCCAACTGTTTCCAAAAGATTTACCCCCAAATGACCATTATAGGTCCATCCTGTAAGCTATCACGGGGGGTAAGCTGTCTAAAGCAGTTTTATCGGTGATATTTGTTGAAAAAAAATGATGCCTCCTGGGTGACTTGAACACCCGAACCCCGCATTACGAATGGGAAGAAGGTAAGAAAAGGCTGTTATTAATCAAGGAGTTATTCGGATGCTGTCGCAAACTGTTATCGAATAAAACCGCAGGAAACTGAATAAGGCTGACTAAGCGTGACACGTTTCTAACACGGTAGTTTAACGGCAACAAAAATATATTTAGCCTCAACATTGACCATATAAAATGTCTGCTAACTGTAGGAAAGATGCCGTTTTCAGTTGACGGCTGTAAATTCCCCTTTTAGCCGAGGTTGTTGAGAAACTATTTTAGCCTCTATCCGACGCAATATTGATCCAAATAAGGACCGTTCAGAGTAACAATCATTCAGCACAACAGCGCCCTTAATTCTATTGTTGCGCCTGACCAATTTTGTTTAGAGTTCTTAAACCGCCTCTGCCAAAAGCAGCCATAGGGGCTCTCTCACATTCTGTCGCTTGTTGGCGATTTATTAACGAATAAAATCAACATAACGTAGGTTCCGTAAACGCTCAAAGCGTAATATTGTTCGTATTAATTTAGACAGACGGCACAATCTGCTTTAGAGCCGGGAACCAGTCTCCCAATAACGACGCGGGCCAAGGCAGCGCTAAAAGTTGGTCAAATACAACGTAGGAGAACAATGTCAGCCCAATGGCGCAGGGTATTTGATGCCGCTGGGATCAAGGACGCGCGGAGCCATAGCGGACGGCGGTCATATTTGACAAAATTGGCTCAAAAAGGCTGCTCCGTCTTTGTGCTGCAGCAGTTGGCTGGGCATAAGAGTATCACCACAATCCAAAAATATGTCATGGTGAATAAGGCGCAATTATTTGAATCAGCAAATTTATTATAAATGACACCGTCACGTGACGGTGTCATGCAAGATAATAGCTGCTGCAGATAGAGCATGGCCACGGCTTTAGCTGTATGCATCGCATTCATTGAGTATGAATTTACTGTAAATACTGTGAACGAGCACGCTACTTACAATACGTAGCATGGACTCCTACATTCAAGGCTCATAAAGGGAAAGAGAATGGTGCCGCCTGGGTGACTTGAACACCCGACCCCCGCATTACGAATTGAAAGGGCCATGATTTTATTGTTTATTTTCAATGGCATATTTTACTAATTTTTGGGTGTGTACTTTTTGTGTACTTTTACCATTTGATGGACCCTCGCATTTTATGCCAACCTATTTTGACTCATATAAAAGGTTGTAAAGGCGGGCAATCATCTTGCATTTTTGCGCAGGATTTATAGGAATTGCCATTTCCTCCATTAGTTCTTCGACCGCTTGGGCGATAGTCTGCAACTTTTCTACATTAACGCCCTTAGTCAAATCAGCCCGTGGAGTAATGTGTTTTTTAGCAGGCCCACTCAGAACTTCGATGCCCGCCGCAACCCCTGAATTTTTAAGTTCAGTTTGACCCTGAGTTCCGGCAAGTTCTTGGAAACCAGCTAAGGTCATTACTTCGCCTGAATCGATGCCTAGGTTCCCAAAAATTCTAGCCAAATCTGAGCATAGCCCCATATCCAGATAGTGCTTGGTATACTTCTTACTCTCGTAATGCTGATAGGACGATGCAGGGATTCCCAATGCCTCAGCTAATCCACGCACGGAAAGGCCGCTTCGCTGGCGAAGTTCTTTGAGTCTTTGTGCAACCGTCATGGGTTAATTCTATCCAGGTTCTAAAATGAATAAAGGAAAAACGATAATTTTGTTCAGCACCCATACGAATTATTTGTTCGTCCGATTCATCGTAAATCCAATTATTAAATTGATCCTTCCTAACACGTTGGATACTACTTGATTTCCATTCGCCAGTTGTTCGCCTCAAAAGCTACAATAAATGCTATGGCACATTGAGCAGCGACCGCCCAATACAGGTTAATTTGACGAGAAATCAAAATGGGAAAAAGCGGCAAAATAGTCAAAATGAACCAAGACGATTTGAGAGTAATATTAGTCAACAAACGACCGCACCTATCCGATGCGGAAAGAATGCAGCCGGATAGTTTAATATTTCAGTTTCAACTCGAAAATGTGCCAGAGGATGAGGACACAGAATACCACTGGACTAGGATTAGAGAGGCGCAAAGGTATTGGGGTAAAGTTATCCGGTAATGAACAATAATACGCATGATGGAAAAACATGCATGACCGGGTTAGATTAGGATTATGTGATTTCCTAAAATACGTATTGGAATTGGATTTGCAATTAATCGTACGGGATTGATTAATTAGGTAATTAAAGGTGGCTTTCCGTGTATTTGCCAACCACAAAAAACCCTCATCTGATGCCGTATCATCTTTGACGGCATCCACCATCAATCCAAACAGGTCATGTTTATCGTCCTGATGTTTGGAATAGACAGCATCATACATATAACGAATATCGTTAAAGTGCCCGCCGGTGTGTTCTGAATATTGTAATCCCTGTGGAATGACCGGGTGTTCAATAAAGTCCACGCCTAGTGCTTTCCAAATCACGTACAAATTTGTGTCAGTAAATAATGCGCTCATTACCGTGACTGATTTTAAGCCATAGACAATTTCAGGGTTTAGAACAGCGGATGCATTTAGCTGTCCCTTTCCACTGGTGACCAATTTATTATAGGCTTCATCATCAACCCAGACTATTCAATATGGGGAAATCAAATACGTTGCTAGCCCTGAATTTTTTGCTGACCCTGTCATCACTTCGGTTATGCGCAAATTCCTTGACGATGGCATTGGCTTTTGGTCGAACGGATAGCTCCGAGTACGGTGCTACAATTAAATTCTTGTTGAAGGCCCTGCTACAATTGGAAGCATGCTCAATGAGAGATTTGGGTAAACTGTCGCGCCGTTTGATACTGATTTTTATCTCGGTCGAATGTTTTAGCTTTTAAATCTTCGAGTTTCTCTGCAACGGTTTCTAAAATGGCCGTTTGGTCGTTCAAAAATGCCTGCCGTAACGATTTTTCTGTTTCGCCGCGGGAGGCCGGAATTATTTTGTTTAGTTTGGCGGCCAAACTCCGTTCAAATTCAATTTTTACGTCGAAAAAAGTGCCGAGGACTTGGGGGCGTGGTATGTCATTGTCTTCATACCAAGAACGCTCAAGAAATTTTAGGTACTCAACTCCATCGGACACGTCAGTGCGGTTAATTGAAATCAAAAAGGCTTGGTCAAATTTAGGTGCTGACCTGTCAGGAGCTTTTATGTTGATATAAATCCTCATCCGGGCCGAATTGAGAACCAATCCCAATCTCCAAGTCGGAGTATCCTTATAACCGAGTTTTAAAAGGTACCTAGCAAGAACGGTTGAACAGGCTGCGAAAATGAAGCCCCCAATTAGAATCTTCTTTCTACCTTTATAAAGTTTGAAAAAAAGGGGGATTTTATAGCTAAGTTTCATCAGACCAACCATGAAATATGACTTGTGAGATAATAGGATGGAGATTGAATAGAGCGCACAAAGGACGGGCGAATCTATAACGCCGGAACTGAAATTTTTCCAAGGCAGCAGAATCCAAAATATTCGTTTCTAGTCTATTAGGATAGGCGTTCATTCATGATTCCTCTAGATAACTATTCTTTTTTGCAGTACCCAGAATTGGTCTCTTCAGAATATAGAACACATTATTTACCAATTGTTTATCTACTGAGCGAGGGCCTTGCTGACTTCTGGCTTAATCGCCTCATACAAAAGATCAATACCGGCCTGATTAAGGTGCAGATCCATTGGAGTTTGTGTCAGTTCTTGAATGCGCGAGCGCAATTGGAATTTTGCTGTCACATTTATAAATTCGCCCTCAGCCCGCTTCACAATTTTAGCAATACGGGCACTTTCAGTTTCGACGTATTTCTTGAATTCTGTAGAGACAGAATTTTTTAGTTTCGCGTAGGGTGCTAACCTTGCTGCTATGCCTGGATAAAGAACGACGAAGGGAACGGCTCCTGCATTTCGGGCGTCGCCAATAATCTGAGTGATGGCTTTCGTAAATGGCGCCCATCCCGGAGGGCGGTGCTTCGGATAAAAAACGTTTTCCGGCACATGAATCGTTTTCCAATCCAATGTAATAGGTATGGTGTTAGAGAGTAGCGAATCATGTAATTTATGAGCGATTTTCGTAGGTAACCCATTCAGAATAGAGGGCGTCCAAAGAGCGTCCAATATCGGAAGGCCATGATCCAGAATGGGTGCAGGTCTCAAAAATTTTCTATAATCCCCGCTAGATTTGGCAATACGTTCATAATATATCGCCTTTTCTAAGTCATAAATCGGAATTATTAAAACGATAACGGCTTTATGTTTGATGCCCCGTTCAATTACGAATCGACGATATGAATCCCGATAGTGTTGCGGGGCATAAGAGCCCATTGCGAGCGAATAGGCGCTTTGCCCTGATTGTATGAATCGATCAGAGAGGTCAAATGGCACATCACCGGCAAGCGAAACAGACGCACCCAATATCACAACGTCTGTACGGCCTTTTGGATTAGTCCGATTTCGAAATCCATTCGCATCTATTTTAATCCATGGCTTTTTAGATATGGTCGTTTGGGGCTTCCAATAAAATAGCATGCCCTTTCCTGTTAGTGCCTCCTCCGTAAAAAGACCACGCCGTGAGGCGACGGTCTTTCTATCTGCTTCGGGTAACAAATGGACAATCTCGTCGGGAACAAGTGAAGGAACGATCCTCAATGCTACCTCAACAACAATAAACCCGACTATCACCGTATAGAAAATCTGGTTATTTATTGACAGCAGGGCCGCGTGTCGAAATGACAACGCTGCATATAAAAAAAGGCATGCCATAAAAACGAGCGCGGTTAAACGGAAATACGAAAATATATAGAAATCCGGTTCCGCTGAAGGTTTAAATAGGGCAAGGAAAGCAAGCGCACTTAAGCCGAAAATCAACACTGTGGAAAAGCGTGACAGAAGTGCCATCGCGTTCGAAATTGGAAGGGCAGATTTGATTTTGGAAGACATTAAAATCCTAGAAATCAAAATATATGAATGCGCTTGGATTATTTACAGAAAGGGCGGCACAGATCAATATTAGCATTAACGACATTGGCAGGATTATCGCGCTACCGGCCCTAACTGCAAAAGCGGTAATTCGTGGCATTTTATCAAACGGATGGAACGCTAATACTGCAATTATTAGAAGAGGCGCCAAAGGAGCACTAGAAAATACTATTATATCACCGGGGATTGTAAATCCAACGAGAACGTCCCATGCACGAGAAAAGCTTGGTGCGCGGAAGAATATCCAGGTTAAACCAACCAGATGAAAAACTACAAAAATTCGAACCCATGATGGGATTGACCCAAACTTGAAATTATTCTTCTCGGCCAAATGCTCGGCCACAACAAACAAGCCATGAAGCCCGCCCCATACGACAAACGTCCAGGCCGCGCCGTGCCATAGCCCGCCCAAAAGCATCGTCGCCATGGCTGCAAATATCATTCGAGACAACCCCTTTTGGCTCCCACCTAACGGGATGTATAGGTAATCGCGTAACCACCGAGATAGCGTCATGTGCCATCGTCGCCAAAAATCTCTTATAGATGTCGCTGTGTAGGGGCTATTGAAGTTTAATGGTAAATTAACTTTCAAAAGAAGTCCAAGAGCCAGCGCCATGTCGGTATAACCACTAAAGTCGCAGTAAATTTGAATTGAGAAAGCGTAAAATACGAGCACTGCCATTGCGCTATCAATTGGCGCGTCACCGCTATAAATTTGATCTACGATGGGTGCCAGTTGATCTGCAACGCCAACTTTTTTTAGGGCGCCAATGGCAAATAAAAATAACGCGGGTTTGACGGCAGCGGAATCAAATTCAATTTTTGACAATTGCGGCATCAACTCGCGAGCACGTAAGATAGGGCCAGCGATAAGTTGAGGAAAGAATGAAATAAATAAGGCCGTATGCCAGAAGCTGCGTTCAACATCCGCCTGGCCCCGACGGGTGTCTATAATATAGGCGATGGCCGTAAATGTAATGAAGGAAATCCCGAGGGGAAGTGCCCAATTATGGTCAAACGTAAAAGTGGTACCTGTGAGCGTTTCTACATTATCAAGGATGAAACCCGTGTATTTAAAAAAAACTAATGGCAGCACGCCAAGCAGCGCAACCGGCCAAATTCCATAGCGCAATAGGATGTTAGATTTGGCAAAGTAGTGAGCATATAGGGACAGCCCAAGTAAGACAGGAGTGTAAGGCGGATACCACCACCCATAAAAAATATAGCTACAAATGCAGGTATAGACGATCCGGTTTTCGCCCTTGAAAAGATTTAGGCTGACAATGAATAAAACTAAAAAGATTAGGAATGGTGGCGAATGGAAAAGCATTTAGCAAATTTCACTTTAAGAATCGAGCAAGTTGTTTAGCCATTATTGCGTGAACCTGTGCATTGGGATGGGGGTCCCCAGGTATGGTCCAAAGCTCTCGCCCCTGATACTGGCGCAGGCTTTTGAAAAAGTCCAAATATTCTAAGTTGTGATTCGCTGCTATTGAACTCATTTTTTTATGAACAAAGGAAAACGGGTAGTTCTGTAACCGATGCACATCAGGAATCATGGCCAAAATTATTCGAAACTGGTCTCGTTTCCCTATTTCCACCAGATCTTTTAACGCAGACTTCATGTTCACAAACCCTCGGTTATCAGAGGAATACACATCCAGGTAATGGGTGGTTAATGACTTCATATCATGAGAACCGTGGAGGAGTCCCTGCACAACATGATAGAGAGTGACTGCAAGTTGGCTGTTGCGAAATATACTGTTATCTATGCTGGCCCCAAGATCCTCGGCATCGTTTACAAAATAATGAACGACAACAATGTCAGGCCTGATTTTTTTGCGCCAGTGCTCCTTAAATTGTGCGACGCTACGAGCAAGATTATAGTTTCCAATGCCGCCGTTAAGCACTTGATAACGCCCTTTTAACTCTTGTTGCAATTGGCCGCGAAGGGTTTCTTTTTCTGGCACTCCCCATCCCAAGGTAATGGAACTACCAAGCAATAGTATTTTTTTAGGAGCATTAGCAGATAAATCAGGTTCCGGACCTCGCATGCCGAGGCTGTTAATGGCGATATCTACATTTTGTAAAGTTGCCTTGCTGTTTGGTATGTGAAGATGGCCAAAGCGTGGATTGTCACTAATTTGTTTAAGTTCACGAGCATAACGCCACATCTCAATAATATAATTCTGCTGCGAACTATTTTTAACCCGCAGCAAAACTTCGCCCAGCACGCCTGTAAGTGCAATAGTTAGGCAAACAATCAGGGTATTTTGGGCGATTTTCTTGAGAACGGTACTCATATTAATGCTAATTTTGTCAGAAATTAACAATAGGAGGCGTCGGTTCCGGGGGCAACAAAACAACTTCTAGGTTTTTGGCTCCCCTGCCGAGCAATCTGTCAAAAAAGCGCATAAAGAAACGGAGAGATTGTTGGGTTTCCTGCAAGAACCAATAGGCTGCCAAGAAAGAACAAGGCTAAACCAAGCGGCAGTAATACATATTTCTTGCGCTGCACAATAAACCGAAGAAACTCTTTCAAATTACCCATTGAACGTCACTACTGCCATTTAAACCTCAGTATACTGCCTTTAAGTCGAACGAACTATAGCAGGATCGCCCTGCCGCTAATTCGTAAACGACGATAGTACCACCGCCGTGTATAACACTTTTTAATTTGCGTACCAAGATTATTTTGGGTCCTTGATCCATTTCAGGTCTTTATGAGCTATTGAAGTGGTGTTTTTGTTGAAGATATCGTTGCCGGGTTGTATAGAAATACGCATGCAAAATAATGCCCCAATTCATGAGAAAATCCCAGAAGAAGAAACCGCAAAAATTGGGTCGGATCGGATATTCGGCTTTCTTGTCGCTTTTATCTTCATAATTATAGGTGTGTACCCACTCTGGAATGACAAAGCTGTGGTTGTTTGGTCGCTTGTTGCTGCCGGTGGAGTCGCCTGTGTAGCCTTGATTCTACCTCGCTTATTACATCCATTGAATATTGTGTGGTGCCGCTTTGGGCGCGCGCTTCACTTCATTATGACCCCCTTAATTATGGGATTAATATTTTTCCTTGTTTTTACCCCCTTTTCTCTTGCTTTCAGATTGTTTGGCCGCGAAGCAATGCCATGTAAATTTGACCCGGATGCGTCGAGCTACTGGGTTGCATACAGTTCCAGGGGACCGGCATCTGAATCCATGCGCGATCAATTCTAGGATATCACTTTGATTCAATTGGCTAAATTCACAGTAATTTTTTCCCCTCACCATGATGCTTTGCCTGGGATGAATGAGGGGGCTCACCGGTGAGAATTCTCGGAATCTCCGCATTCTATCACGATAGTGCCGCTGTTCTGGTAAGCGATGGGATTATCACCGCTGCTGCCCAAGAAGAACGATTCACGCGCATAAAACATGATTCGAGTTTTCCGTTGAACGCCGTGAACTACTGCCTTGATGAGGCTGGAATTTTGCCAGCAGAAGTTGATTACGTAACATTCTACGATAAACCATTCCTAAAGTTTGAGCGACTTCTTGAAACCTATCTAACTTTTGCGCCGAAGGGTTTTCGATCGTTCAAAACAGCCATGCCTCTTTGGCTGAAAGAAAAGCTATTTCAAAAAGATTTGCTGCGGAAAGAGCTGGAAAAAGCGACGGGTCAATTGGATTGGCAAGATAAGCTCCTGTTTGCCGAACATCACCAGAGTCACGCATCAAGCGCCTATTTCCCGTCGCCATTTGAGGATGCGGTGGTGCTGACCATGGACGGTGTGGGGGAATGGGCAACCACCTCAGTTGCGATTGGCGAAGGTAATCAACTTAAAACCATCAAAGAAATTCACTTCCCACACTCTTTGGGACTGCTTTATTCAGCTTTTACGTATTACATCGGGTTTCGCGTGAATTCTGGTGAGTACAAGGTGATGGGCTTGGCACCCTACGGTGAGCCGAAATATATCGATAAGATTTTTGACCATTTGGTGGACTTGAAGGAAGACGGTTCCTTCCGGCTGGATCAGTCCTATTTTAATTATTGTACTGGCCTTACCATGACGAACAAAAAGTTCGATGATTTATTTGGCGGGCCAGTTCGCGGGGCCGATGAACTTCTCACCCAACACCACATGGATCTTGCCGCATCTGTTCAAGCCGCGACCGAAAAAATTGTGCTTACATTGGCAAAATCACTTGCCGCCGAAACGGGGAAGAAAAATTTATGTCTTGCCGGTGGCGTCGCCCTTAATTGCGTGGCGAATGGCAAATTGTTGCGCGAAGGATACTTTGACAATATTTGGATTCAACCGGCAGCAGGCGACGCCGGTGGCGCATTGGGTGCTGCGTTAAGTACCTATTATGAGTTTTTAGAAAAACCCCGGGAAGTGAATACAAATGCCATGAACGGATCCTACCTTGGTCCGGCATTTTCTCAACAAGACATTGAAAGCAGGCTCACATCTGTGGGCGCGGATTTTGACGTGTTAGACGACTCAGAAATTGTAAATGCTGTTGCCCAAGAACTCGGTGCTGACAAAGCCGTGGGATGGTTCCAGGGTCGTATGGAATTTGGACCACGCGCATTAGGCGCTCGATCAATTATCGGGAATCCTCAATCCCCCAAAATGCAAAAAGTTCTAAATTTGAAAGTGAAATTCAGAGAGTCATTTAGGCCGTTTGCGCCTTCGGTGCTTAGAGAAGATGTTGACCAATGGTTTAATTTAAAGACGGACAGCCCCTACATGCTGCTTGTCGCGGATGTTAAAGAAGAACATCGGGTTGAAATGACGGAAGCCGAACAACAATTGTTTGGAATTGATAAACTGAATATCGCCAGATCAACAATTCCTGCTGTTACACACGTTGATTACTCTGCCAGAATTCAAACTGTTCATGCTGAAACAAATCCTAAATATCATCAATTAATTACAAAATTTAAGGAACTAACCGGCTGCCCTATTTTGGTAAATACCAGTTTTAATGTTCGGGGCGAGCCAATCGTTTGTTCGCCCGAAGACGCCTTCAATTGCTTGATGGGTACAGAACTAGACGTTTTAGCTATTGGCAACTGCCTACTTAAAAAAGACCGCCAGGACCCTGCCCTTAAGAAAGATTACACGGCAGCATTTGAATTAGATTAAAGCTAACCAACGATAGTTAAAATTCGCGATTTCATAGGGGATGTGGAAATCTAGCTTATGGTCAAAAAAACAATCGAAGTCTGTCCCGAGTCAGACTGGTCAGAGTTATACGGCAGTTTTCGAGACCAAAGCCTTCTACAGACGGCGGGTTACGCCAATGCGAAGGCGGCACTGGGCCCGTGGCGAGTTGAGCGGAGCCTATTCACCAAGGATGAAGACGTGGTCGGGTGTGTGCAAGCATTAGTTCGATCCCTTCCCGTGATTGGTGGTGGTCTGGTTTGGATCAATCGAGGGCCATTGTGGCGCCCGGTTGAGGGTAAACCCAAGGCCTCGTTTGCAGAGTTAGTCGATGTGCTTCGTCATCATTATGTCGATAGCCAGGGATTCTATGTTAGGATCGCGCCGCCAGTAGAAGTAGAATATTTACCGGACGAACAATACCGGAAAAGTGGTGGTACGGCGGCAGCAGGTATGCCTGGCTGGGCATCTGCTGCGCTCGATCTTTCCGTCTCTTTGGAGACCTTGCGTGCTGGCCTAAAGGGAAAGTGGCGAGGGCACTTAAACAAGGCCGAACGCTCCGGCTTAGAAATTAAAGCAGGTGCGGGCTCGGAGTTTGAGACATTCCTGGAAGCTCACACAAAATTTACTGAGACCCATAATTTTGAAACCAGCGTTACAACGGAATTTCTTGCCGCATTTCAGAGCTGTCTTCCTGATCATCTTAAGCTTTATGCATTTTTAGCCTACTCTTCTGGATATCTGGTAGGTTCAATTCTAATCGCTAAATATGGTGCCACCTGTGAATATTTGGCAGGAAA
>Ga0114999_10004807_pt1 | contig 16193 bp, 16 predicted proteins | sample ArcticOcean_MG_C_3_FD_89820 | JGI IMG/M metagenome (GOLD analysis project Ga0114999, IMG submission 89820) | Marine microbial communities from western Arctic Ocean - ArcticOcean_MG_CB8_126 | ecosystem: Environmental > Aquatic > Marine > Oceanic | place: Arctic Ocean: Canada Basin | collected...
GTGTCGCGCTGAAAGATCAACAGGTCCTCCCTGGCCGATCTTTTGACGGTAACGCGCGATCGCACCGTCTTCGCAGCGATAGAATTTATGATGACGCTTCACTGCGCCATGAAAATCGAGTCAGTCTTCTACTGTCTTGCCCCCTCGCTAACGACGACGAAGAGGGCCCAAAACAGGGGATGGGCATAGTAGGGTTTGTCTGGTGTCTCCATCAGCGCCAACATTGAACGGCGTAGCGCCTTGGTGCTGGCCGTCTCCACCTAATTTGGAAATGCGACCGACCCAGCGGCGCCTGGTCGGGTGACATGACGGATACCACCGGTGGCGCTACGCACTACCACACGGCGGCTATAGCGCCGTCATGGGCGGCTGAGCCGTCAGATCGGCGGTTTCAAGAGCTGACGCCAACATTCCCAGTAAAGCAATCCCGCAAGAAGCGGCCGCCGATCTCTAAGCCTGCTTGATCAATACCGCGACCAAGATTAGGGCAAATATGCCACTGGGTGGCAACTTCGGATAACGCTAGATTTTGAACAGTCTCAAGCATCGTGTCTGTTGCAATCAAGTCGTCAGACGCGCCATGGAAATGCAGCACGCGCCAGCAAAACGCGGGCGCGGCGGTGGCGGTAACTGGGCGACGGGGTGGCGTTAGTTATTCACCCCGGCGGATGATATTGTGCACTTCAATAATATCAGGTGTACCTGGGTCTATTCCCATTTCGTCTAGGATTGGCCCAAGGCGCGCACCCATGGCCTCGAAGTCCTTTTGCGAATCAAAGATCACTGAAACTTTCATCTGATCCCCTGACCCAAAACATGCTTCAAGTTCAAGTCCGGGCGCGGGATGAACGCCTTCTTTGTACAGCCGAGCAACGATTGCGTCGTATTGGGCTGCTGTCAAAGATGGTGGTGCAAAACGAACCAGAATGCTCATAACGTTATCTCTTTCGGTTAGGTTGCTGCGAAGGTTACGTAGACGGCTAAAATCTAGACGTTAGTTACATAACAGTCACGCCAATTGTCGGTGACAGAAATGCAGCGCGCGCCAGCAAAACGCGGGCGCGGCGGTGGTGGAAATTGGGCGACGGGGTGGCGTTAATTAGCGACCAACAAGTGCCTGCACGCCCACAACATTCGCGTTCCAAAAATTGCCATTCTTGAAAACGTCTGCACAAACAGACCCATTTACTGGGTCTTGTGCTTTTTCAAGTTGGGATGGGGTCATCTGTTTCGCAACGATGTCTCGTAACTCCCCTCCGTTCTCATTCCCCTTAGACGCAGCGATATTTCCCCACATATGGGCATAGACATCATCCTGTATCACTTCATTCCCTAATGCGTACATCACACCCAGATTTCCTTGGGCAGAGGCATTCCCCTGTTCAGCAGCAAGTCTGGACCCAGGCCGAAGTCAAACAGTTCCTCGACCACTGGCGGCTCGGCACAGTGCAGCACCTGTATATGCAGATCCTGATCTCGTTCGGTCCCCGCATCTCCGACGTCTGGCGGCTCGGCAAACAAAACCTGGTCAAGCCAACCAAGCATAGGGGCTGGCACATCAGGTTCATCACTCAGAAGACCGGCATGACAATCGAGGTGCCGCTGTCCGAGACTGTGGCCGAAGCCATCGCCGCCTGCCCGAGCGAGCACATGCAGTTGCTGTGGACGACGCTCTATCAGTGCAAGGACAAGCGGCCATTCAAATCCAAGAACACATTCGCGCATTGGTTCGATAATGCACGCATCAAGGCTGGCCTGCCCAAGGGTCTGACCTCTCACGGCGTGCGCAAAACGTGCGCCACCAAGATGGCCGTAAACGCCACAGAATATCAGATGATGGCGGTGTTCGGATGGCAGCGCGCCGACGAAGCGCGCCCGTATATCAACGCCGCCAACAAGCTGAAGCAGGCTGCGGTGGCAATGAAACAAAAACAGGTTGTCCAACTATCTGAGGATACGATGTCCAACTATTTAGAAAAAGTATGTTAGTTCAAGCGTTTATGGGTGGCATTGGCGACCCCTACGGGAATTGAACCCGTGTCTCCACTGTGAAAGAGTGGTGTCCTAACCTCTAGACGAAGGGGTCGAAAGCCAAGTGGCTATCTAGTCGGCTGGCGGCGTAAAATCAAGCTGGCAATTGGTGTTTTGATCCGAATTCGTACATTTCGGGCAAATTAGTTGAAATCTTTCTCATGCACCGGGGCGGCATCCTGGATAATGAGTTGTGGATCGTCGCGGTCCTGCCAGTGGTTGACCCGTAGATTTCCGGCCAAATGCAGCGGGCCCTGCGAGGCGGAAAGCAACATATGGCCCAATTCCTCGCCGGCGGCCCGAAAAGCAATAGCGGTCAGCCGTTTGCCGGTGGCTCCGGCCAAAATACAACGCACATGGCCCTTGCCGACCACATTGGCGCGTACGATTCGGGCGCCCGAGACCACCATGCGCGGCTCTGAATTGCCAGAACCGAACGGCCCGACCTGGCCAAGCTCCTCGATCAGCTCCAAAGTCGCGCCCTCGACGGTTACTGCGCCGTCGATACCAAGGCTGGCCGATTGGTGCGCCGCCGCCACTGCGGGCGCCAGGCGCTCCAGTAAAAACGTGCCAAGAGCCGCTAATTTTTCCTCAGCCACGCTAAAACCGGCCGCCATGGCATGGCCGCCGCCACTGATCAGCAGATCAGCCTGGCGTGCTGCGGTCACGGCGGCGCCCATATCAACGCCCGGAACGGAGCGGCAGGACGCCTTGCCAATGCCGTTTTCCACGGCGATAACGATAGCCGGGCTCGAGAAACGCTCCTTCAGGCGGCTGGCCACAATGCCAATAACGCCGGGATGCCACCCTGCCCCGGCAGTAATAACGATTGGCGCCGGCGTCTCACCGCGCTCTTCGATCTGCGCAATAGCGGCCTCCAGTACATCCGCCTCAATTGCCTGACGCTCCTTGTTGAGGTCATTGAGGTGTTGGGCAATGGCTTGTGCATCACTGCCGTCGGCAGTGGTCAGCAGGCGAATACCAAGGCTTGATTCACCAACCCGCCCACCGGCATTTACGCGGGGCCCGAGAACATAACCGGCGTGATAGGCGCTTGGCGTTTCATTGATGCCGGCAGCGTCTGAGAGCGCCGTCAAACCCGTGTTGCCGCGCGCCGCCATGACCTTCAAGCCCTGAACAGTCAGCGCCCGGTTAAGCCCGGTGAGCGGCACCACATCGCAGATCGTGCCGAGTGCCACCAAATCCAACAGGCCAAGCAGATTGGGCTCCGGACAGGCATCGCCGTAGTGCCCAGCCTGGCGCAGGGTGCGATTAAGGGCGACCAACAGCAGGAAGGTAACACCAACCGCCGCCAATTGGCCCAAGCCGCTGTCATCGTCGAGGCGATTGGGGTTCACCACTGCCGTTGCCGTGGGCAGGCGGGGCTCGGCAATGTGATGATCGACGACAATCACTTCCAGCCCGGCCTCCGCCGCCGTCTCAAGCGGCTCAAAGGCCGAGATACCACAATCGACTGTCACCACCACCTGCGCCCCCTGCTCGGCCAGGGAAAGCAGCGCCGGCGCGTTGGGGCCATAGCCTTCGCGGATACGGTCCGGAATGTAATAGCTGCCCTTGCCGCCAACAGCCTCGAGAAAGCGCAGGAGAAGCGCGCCAGAAGTGGCGCCATCCACATCATAATCGCCGAACACGGCAATATTTTCGCCGGCCTCGATGGCCTTAGCGAGACGAGCCGCAGCTTTATCCATATCGCGTAACAAGGATGGGTCCGGCAGGCTTTCGCGCAACACTGGATTGAGGAAGCGCTCGGCATCCTCCGCCACTATGCCGCGCGCCGCCAGAATGCGCGCTAATATTTCGGAAATATCGAGCTGTTGAGCGAGCGCCAGCGCCGCCCGTTCGTCTCTCAGGCGCGGCTCCCAGCGCTTACCGGAAACGGAGCGCGCGACGCCGAGGAAGGGCTCTGCGCCCGAAAGCCCGGTTGCCATAGGCTTTAGTCTTTCTGCGGGCGGCGGGAGAAATCGTGCTCGGCCTCGATCAAACGCAGTGTGCCAGTGCGCGAGCGCATCACCACGGAATGGGTATGCGCGCCGCCGGGAAAACGATGCACGCCCTTCAGCATGGCGCCGTCAGTGACGCCGGTGGCGGCAAACATGACTTCGCCACCGGCCAGTTCATGCAGGCTGTATTTGCGGTTGAGGTCTTTGATGCCCATAGCCCGGGCGCGCTTTTTTTCATCGTCATTCCTGAACGCGAGGCGACCCATCATTTGGCCGCCTAAACAGCGCAGCGCAGCAGCAGCCAGAACGCCCTCCGGCGCGCCACCGATGCCGATATAGATATCGACCGAGCGGTTCAGACGGGTGGTGGCAATCACGCCGGCAACATCACCATCATGGATAAGCTGGACCCGGGCGCGGGATTCGCGCACCTTGGCGATCAATTCACTGTGGCGGGGGCGGTCGAGGATCAACACCATTAAATCGTCGATGTCACATTTCTTGGCCTTGGCCAATCGGGCGAGGTTCACCGCCGGGGCATCGTCAATATCGATCAAATCATCCGGCAGACCATCGCCAACCGCGATTTTGTCCATATAGGTATCGGGCGCATTCAAAAACCCGCCCTCTTCCGCCATGGCCAACACCGCAAGCGAGTTCGGCCCGCCGGTGGCGCAAATCGTCGTGCCTTCGAGCGGGTCGAGAGCAACATCGACTTTCGGGCCGTTTTTGGTGCCGACTTCCTCACCGATGAAGAGCATCGGCGCTTCATCGCGCTCGCCTTCACCGATGACGACAGTGCCGTCAATATCGAGGGCATTGAGGGCGCGGCGCATGGCGTCCACCGCCGCCTGATCCGCCGCCATCTCGTCGCCGAGCCCGGTCAAGCGGGAGGCGGCGCGGGCCGCAGATTCAGTAACGCGAACGGCGTCGAGCGCCAGATTTCGATCCAGGGAAACAGCGTCGACCATTATTTTCCTCTCAGCACCGTTAAGACGGCGCCTGTTATAGATTTACGATTCGAATCATGCGCGGAGTTTCCAACACCGCGCCCAATTCGTCCATGGCGGCGAGTGCGCGAATTAGCGCCCCCTCCTCCGCCACATGAGTTGTCAGCACAACCGGAACCGCTTCATCGGGCTTGCGGCCGTGTTGCAGCAGCGATTCCACTGAAACTTCCTGATCGCGCAGGCAGGCAGCAATATCTGCAATCACGCCCGGCCGATCGACCACCATTAGACGAATATAATAGCTACCGACATGACTTCCTGGCGATGCTTTTGGACGGGCACTTAGCTGAGAGACTGGCAATCCGAAGGTCGGCAGCACCAAGCCACGGGAAATATCAACCAGGTCGGCGACAACAGCAGAGGCCGTCGGCCCCGCGCCGGCGCCAGGCCCTTCAAAGGTTGTGGTGCCGACATAATCACCGTCGACAACCACAGCGTTCAGGACGCCATCCACATGGGCGATGGCGGCACGCTCAGGCACCATACAGGGATGCACGCTTTGCTCAATGCCGGCATCGCTGGCGCGCGAAACGCCGAGCAGTTTGACGCGATAGCCGAGTTCTTCGGCATATTCGATATCAAGAACATTAATATGGCGGATGCCTTCGATCTGCACCGCACTGAAATCCACCGGGCAGCCGAATACCAGGCTGGTCAGTAATGCCAATTTATGGGCCGCATCGATGCCGTCCACATCGGTAGACGGGTCGGCCTCAGCATAGCCCAACTCCTGAGCCTCTTTCAGCACCACATCGAAATTACGTGGGTTGCCGGCGCGCACACCATCGCGCATTTCAGTCAGGATATAATTGCAGGTGCCGTTCAGAATGCCATAAACGCCGGAAAAGCGATTGCCGGCCAGGCCTTCGCGCAAGCCCTTGATAATCGGAATACCGCCGACCACAGCCGCTTCATAGCCCAGATGAACAGCCGATTTTTCAGCCGCCTCAGCCAATTCGTTGCCATGCAAAGCAAGCAGCGCTTTGTTCGCCGTGACGAGATGCTTGCCGTTCTGAAGTGCGGCCTGTGAAAGCGCCAGGGCAATGCCGTCAGATCCGCCGATCAGCTCGCACACCACATCAATGCCCGGGTCGCCAGCCATATCGGCGGCATCGTCATACCATTTGAGGGAAGAAACATCGCCGCCGCTGCTGTCGCGCTGGCGCTGGCGGGCGCTTACGGCGACCACTTCCAGGCGCCGTCCGCAGCGGCTCAACAGCAGCTCGCGCTGTTCTTCGAGTAGCTTCAGCACGCCGCCGCCAACGACACCGAGACCGGCCAAACCAATTCGCAAGGTTTCGCTCACTGCTAACTCATTCGTTTGTGTGTAAGATTAATAAACAAGGTTAATCATCTGATTTAATGAGAAATACAATAATTATTTGTGTTTGATTGTTATTCCTTACGAGACTTTTCTAATATTCGATATAAACATCCGCACGGCGATTTTGGGCCTCTCCGCGTGGCATATATTCATGGGTTAAAGGTTCATTATCGGAACGTGACATCACCATTACCGCTTGAGACGGCACACCGAGGCGAGCCAATTCCACCGATACGGCGGTGGCGCGGTCGAGTGACAATTGGAAATTCACCATCTGGTGACGAGAGGCGTCCATATCGCGCGTGCGCCGACTTGAGTGGCCGATGACGCGCACCACACCGCCGAATTTTTTGTGCAATTTCACGACACTTTTGAGCGCCGACCGGTCCGCTGAACTTAGCGAGGAAGAGCCTATTTCAAAGGGAATTGTTGCAGCCTGGAATAAAATGGCCGCCAGACCGGAATCGCTGTCGGACCCGGCAATCGGCGGCTCGGGCGCCGTCAGCTCCATTTGGGCGCGCACCATATCTGTGCTGACCAGCGAAACTGTGCGATCTGTTATCGCTGCCGTCGCTGGTGCATTGCCCGTAACCTGCGTCGTCTGCGACTGAATCTGGCTGTTTTGAAGGGGCGAGCGACCGGAAGAATCGAAGCGCGCGTTGAAGAGATCGCGGAATTTGCTGATCTTCATAACGCCGAATTTGGCGGTCGGCTGCCGCACCGCAGCGACCCGTGTTTCGCGCAAGGTTGTCGGTTCACTTGAAACCGGCTGGCTTTGCGCCACCACACTGCGTTTGTGCTCAACATATTGATTGTCTGTGGCGCCTTGATCATCAGTGGTAGCATAGCTGCTGTCAGAGGCCTTATCGCGCGTGGCCATGCGCTCATCCTGCTGGTTCGCAGCGCGGCTTTGCCGGATAACCGCTTCTGAAGCCGGCTCAATGCCGCTATCACGCCTCTCATCGGACAAGCTGCGCTCAGCTTGATTCTGATCAGCAAAATCAGCTGATTCCTGAGCGCTAAGCTGAGCCGGACTGGGTGCCGGCTCTGGCGTGCCGGCAGCAGCAGCTACCCGGCGCTCGACCTGGCGTTCGTCATTCTCGTCGATTTGGTCGGCATAGCGGCTGCGCAAGGTCTCGTTGGTGTAGCGCGCATCGTCACGGTCCGCCACCAGCCCTTCGGCCAAACGCTCCAAATCCTCTGGACTCGAGGCCGGGCGTGGCGTATTAGGCACTTCGCTCAGCTTGGGAAAGTCTTCGTTGTCGCCCGAATTGGTCAGCACGCGGTCATTTGCTTCATCATCTTCGATGAAGCCGCTCACATCGTCCCAGACGGTTGAACAGGAGGCCGCGCCCGTCAAAACGAGCGCCAGCGCCGCGCCCGCAAGGAAGCGGTTGTGAATACGAAATTTGATCCGGTTAGACGGCATTTATACCCACGCTAATTCCGTGTTTCAATTGTGCCCCATTGTTGAGCGCTGCGAACATTGTTACTAGCATAGTTCAACCACATATCAACGCTTTTAAGCCCCTGACAGGGGGTGGAAAAGACCGCCGGAGACGATAATGACAGACAAAAGCAGCGGCACTCAAGGCGGAGCAGACCCTCTCGAGCAAGCTAATGAGTTCGCGCGTATGGCCGCACAGGCGCAGCGCATCGTGAACGATTTCGTTGCTCGCCAGCAAAAAGCAGGGCTTGTCGAGCCGCAGGGGCCATTCGATGTCGGCCAAGCGTTCATGGAAATGACGCAGAAAATGTTGGCCGACCCGGCGCGCATGCTGCAGGCGCATATGGGTCTCTGGGAAGATTATGTAAGTCTCTGGCAACACACGGCGAACCGCATGATGGGCGCAAAGCCGGGCGAGCCGGTGGTCAAGCCGGCGCCGGATGACCGCCGTTTCCGCGCGCCCGAATGGCAGGAAAGTCATTTTTTTGATTTCATCAAACAATCCTATCTCCTGACCTCTAACTGGTTTCTCTCTTCCGTGCAGAATACCGAGGGGCTCGACGAGAAGAGCGCGCAGAAGCTCGCCTTCTACACACGCCAATTTATGGACGCCCTGTCGCCGACCAATTTCGCCATGAGCAATCCAACCGTTTTGCAGGAAACTCTCGATAGCGGTGGCGAGAATTTGCTCAACGGCCTGCGCAATATGCTCGACGACCTGGAGCGCGGCGGCGGCAAGCTCGATATTCGCATGAGCGACAAGGATGATTTCTCGGTCGGTGAAAATATTGCCGTCACGCCGGGTAAGATAGTTTTTCAAAATGACCTGATCCAGTTGATCCAATATGCGCCGGCAACAAAAACCGTCCATACCCGTCCGATGCTGGTCGTGGCGCCGTGGATCAATAAATTCTACGTGCTGGATCTGAAGCCGAAAAACTCGCTTATTCGCTGGGCGGTCGAACAAGGCTATACGGTATTTGCCATTTCATGGGTCAATCCGGATGAGCAGCTCGCCCATAAGAGTTTTGAAGATTACATGCAGGAAGGGCCGCTCGCAGCGCTTGACGCCATCGAAGCAGCAACCGGCGAGAAGGAAGTGGCGGCGGTCGGCTATTGCCTGGGCGGCACGTTACTCTCCGCCACGCTGGCCTATATGGCGGCGACCGACGGCAAACGCATCACCAGCGCCACCTTCCTCGCTACTCTGGTCGATTTTGCCGAGCCCGGTGAGCTTGGCCTCTTTATCGATGAAGAGCAGCTCGCCAGCCTGGAAGAAATGATGCACGAGCAGGGTTATCTCGACGGCAGTGAGATGGCCGCGACCTTCAATCTCCTGCGCGCCAACGATCTCATCTGGTCATTCGTCATCAATAATTATCTGATGGGGCGCGAGCCCTTCCCGTTCGACCTGCTCTATTGGAACGCCGATTCCACTCGTATGCCAGCAGCCATGCATAGCTTCTATTTGCGTCAGATGTATCAGGAGAACGCCCTGGTCCAGCCGGGTGGCATTACGCTGAACGGTGTGCCGATTGACCTTCGCAAGATCAATGTGCCGACCTATGTGCTGGCTGCGCATGAAGATCACATTGCGCCCTGGCACGCCTGCTTTAAGGCGACCGGCCTTTATTCCGGCAAGATCCGTTTTGTGCTTGGCCAGTCGGGCCATATTGCCGGCGTGGTAAACCCGCCCGAAGGCAATAAATACGGCTATTGGACCGGCAAGCTCACCAAGGACGAAGAACCGGAAACCTGGTTTAAGAGCGCCGAGCGTGCGGAAGGTTCATGGTGGAGCGATTGGCAGCGTTGGCAGTCCCGCCTCGCCGGCAAGAAAGTCGCGGCGCGCGAGCCCGGCTCCGGCAAACTTGATATCATCGAGGATGCGCCCGGCAGTTACGTCAAAGTGCGCGTCTAATCTACAGGGTTAGAGCGATTGACCATATTCCTTGGCGCGGGCGACATAATTGGCGGCAATGCGGGCGATTTGCGCAATCTCCGCTTCACTGACCGGACGGACAAACTTCGCCGGGCGGCCCATCCATAATTCGCCGCTCATAACCCGCTTGTTGGGCGGCACCAATGCGCCCGCCGCGACCCAGGCACCGGTCTCGACGACCGAATAATCCATCACCACGGCGCCCATGCCGACTATGCAGGCATCTTCGAGAATGCAGGCATGCAGCATGCATTGATGGCCGACCACCACATCCTCGCCGATCAGTGTCGGACCGTCTTTGGTGGCGGTGTGGATGATCGTGCCATCCTGAACATTGGAGCGCGCACCGATACGCACCGGGTTCACGTCACCGCGCACCACGCAATTGAACCAGAGGCTCGATTCCGCCGCCATTTCCACATCGCCAATAACACTACAACCCGGCGCCACATAGACGTCAGGCGCAAAGCTCGGCGTAACCTCGCGGTAGGGAATAATATGGGCGGCGGGTGAAATACTCATGGCTTAAGGAAACATCGGCGCTTGGTTGAGCCCAGTAGTTTCCGCCAGGCCGCACATCAAATTCATATTTTGCAACGCCTGGCCGGAAGCGCCTTTGACCAAATTGTCGATCACCGTTAACAAAATGGCGCGGCCCGGCAGCCGATCCGCAAACAAGCCGATTCGGCATTGGTTGGAGCCGCGTACATCGCGCGTTGCCGGTGACACACCCTCGGCCACCACATGGACGAACGGCTCGCTGTCATAGCTCTGATGCAGGCTGTTACGCAGATCACTGATCTTCGCATCCTCTGCCATGCGCACATAGATCGACGCCAGGATGCCCCGGTTCATAGGCATTAGATGGGGCGTGAAATTCACCGCAACCGGCTGGCCTGCCGCCTCCGACAAGCCCTGCTCGATCTCCGGCGCGTGGCGATGACTGGCAACGCCATAGGCCTGCACCCCCTCCCCCACTTCGGCGAACAGCGTGTTTGTCTTGGGCTCCCGCCCGGCGCCACTGACGCCCGACTTGGCATCGATGATGATATCCTCAGGCATAATATGCCCGGCTGCCAACAGGGGCGCCAGCGCGAGCTGCGGCCCGGTTGGATAACAGCCCGGATTGGCGACCAGCCGCGCTGCCTTGACTTCATCGCGCTTCAATTCCGTCAGGCCATAGACAGCTTCATGCTGCAATGCCACGGCGCGGTGATCATGGCCGTACCATTCGGCATAAACAGCCGGATCGTTGAGGCGAAAATCGGCCGAGAGATCGACAATCTTCAAATGACTCGGCAAGCCGGCGATAACTTCCTGGGTGGTGCCGTGCGGCAAACAGCAGAACACCACATCCAGAGCAGAATAATCCACTTCGCCGATTTTGATCAGTTCAGGCACTTCCAAGGCGGCAAGATGGGGAAACACCGCAGCCAATTTTTGTCCGGCGCGGCGCTCTGCCGTGAGGAAAGCAACTTCCATTTGATCATGATTAGCCAGCAGGCGTATCAACTCACCGCCCGTATAGCCACTGGCGCCAAGTATCCCGACTCTTATTTTACTGCTGCTGCTTTTTGTCATAACCGTCACATTTTATCTTTCAGGCAATCCTAAAGGCGTTCAACAATTTCGCCCGTCTCATTCACCCGCCCCTTGAGGGACGCCGGGTTACCATAGACCAGACTGTAATGCCACGTCCCGGGTCACCACACTGCCGGCGCCGATCATGGCGTATTTGCCGATGCGCACACCGCAGATGATGGTGGCGTTAGCGCCGATGGTCGCGTCCTGGCCGACATGCGTTTCTTTCAACGCAACGTCCTGGGCGATGGAGCCGCGCTGGCTGCGCGGTAAAAATTCGTTGGTAAAGGTAACATTCGGCCCGATGAACACATCGTCTTGCAACGATACGCCGTCCCAAACCTGTGCGCCGTTTTTGATCGTCACCCCATCGCCGATTCGCATATCATTCTCGATGAAGCAATTACCGCCAATATTGCAATTTTTGCCAATCACCGCATCCGGCAGAACAATCGTGAACTGCCATATACGGGTGCCATCACCGATATGTTGAGATTGCGTGTCAGAAAGAGGGTGTATCAACATGCTCTCCACATCATACCCACGTGTTTCCGCGCGTCCCACAACAGATGAGACTAAAAAGAACGGCGCGCGACCCTGCTCTGGATAAGAGAGCCGGTCGCGCGCCGGTATTTCTGTCGCCGCACTCTTGTTGGCGGAAGAGCGTTTAGCGTTTGGAGAACTGGAAGCTACGACGCGCTTTGGCTCTACCGTATTTTTTACGTTCAACAACGCGGCTATCACGGGTCAGAAAGCCACCGGCTTTCAACACTTTGCGCAAGTCCGGCTCGCGCAATACCAAAGCTTTGGCCAGGCCGTGGCGCACCGCGCCAGCTTGACCGGAAAGGCCACCGCCGCCAACCGTGCAGACAATGTCATATTGCTCACGTCGATCCGACGCATCAAACGGCTGATTGATGATCATGCGCAGCGCCGGACGGGCGAAATAGGTTTCAAACTCACGCTTGTTGACCGTGACCTTGCCCTTGCCCGGCATGATCCATACGCGGGCCACGGCATCTTTACGTTTGCCAGTGGCATAGGTGCGGCCTTGCGGGTCGATTTGCGGCTCAGGTGCGGATTCTACGACGATTTCCGCGGTCTGGCCCAGCTCGGCCAAACTGTCGAGTGTACGAGTCTCTTCCTCAGCCACGTATCGTGCTCCTCTTATTCTTCGGGTTCATTGCGGCGATATCGAGAATTGCCGGCTGTTGTGCTTCATGCGGATGATCGCTACCGGCATACACTTTGAGGTTTCTGATCTGCTGGCGACCAAGCGGCCCCTTGGGGATCATGCGCTCAATCGCTTTCGACACCACCTGCTCCGGCGTCGGACCGGCAAGGATGCTGGCCGGGGTGCGGCTGCGAATGCCGCCCGGATAACCGGTATGGCGATAATAGATCTTATCCTGCATCTTATTGCCGGTCAGCTTGACCTTCTGCGCATTGATAACGATCACGTTATCACCACAATCCAGATGCGGCGTATATGTTGGTTTATGCTTACCGCGAAGGCGGCCGGCAACAATGGCAGCGAGACGACCGAGGATAAGATCCTCGGCATCGACCAACAGCCATTTTTTTTCGATATCCTTTGGCGTGGCGGAATAAGTTTTCATGACTTGCGTTGTCCGTAAATTAGAGAAGCGTCCACAAATATTTGCGACGCTGCGAAGAGGCGGCAGTATGCCACGTGAATTTACCCAGTCAATCGAAAAAATCGTTTAATTTCATTTATTTATTTGGTGGTATCTGGGTAGTGATAGACATTGTTTTGACCAACTGGCGGTGTCTTCCACCACGCTATATATTGCCGGTAAACAATTGAGGAGATAATCGCCATGGCACCCCAACCAGCGCTACAGATATCCGAAGAAGACCAGCTTCTGCGCCGCGATGCGGACGGGGTGGCGCATTTAACACTCAATCGGCCAGGCGCCAGCAACAGCCTCTCCATCGGGCTGATGGCAGCGTTGCAGGGCGAATTAGAGAAAATTCGTGGCGACCAAAATGTTCGTGTCGTGGTCATTGGCGCCGCCGGCACGACCTTCTGCGCCGGCCATGACCTGAAGGAAATCCGCGCCAATCCGGGCCGCGCGGCCTATGAGACCCTGTTCAACCAATGCAGCGCCCTGATGACGAGTATCGTCAAATTACCGAAGCCGGTCATCGCCCGGGTACATGGCCTGGCCACGGCGGCGGGCTGCCAATTGGTGGCAAGCTGCGATTTGGCGGTCGGCAGTGAGAGCGCGAGCTTCTGTACGCCCGGTGTTCGTATTGGTCTCTTCTGCTCAACCCCCATGGTCGCGCTCAGCCGCAATGTGCCGCGTAAAGCGGCGATGGAAATGCTGCTCACGGGTGAGGCCATCGATTCCGAGACGGCAGTGAAATTCGGCTTGATCAACCGCGCCGTGAGCGATGAGGCGTTGGATAGCGCCGTGGCGGAATATTGCAGCCGCATTGCCAGTAAATCACCTCATACCCTGGCGATTGGCAAGGAAGCCTTCTACCGCCAACTCGAAATGGGGCTCGATGAGGCTTATGAATACGCCAGTCAGGTGATGACGGAAAATATGCTGGCGCGCGACGCCGAGGAAGGCATTGATGCTTTCCTGGAAAAGCGTCCGCCGGTCTGGCAGGGCGAGTGATAGCTGCGACATGGCGTCAGCTTGACTAAAACAAGCGACCAAATTAGTTGTGAACCCAGCGAATAACTCTCCGGCTCTGTTCGGAAACCACAAAGGCTCCCTGCATGGTAGACGTCGCCATTAAATCGACCGACGGCCACCCGTTGGTTTATTTACCGCATCACGATTATTACTCCGACGCCCTGCTGCGCGACGTCCTAAGCAAAGTGCACAGCTTTGCCATGGTCGGCGCCAGCGCAAATTGGAAGCGGCCAAGCTTCTACGCCATGAAATATCTTTTGAAGAAGGGCTATCGGGTGATGCCCGTAAACCCATCCCGCGCCGGCACGGAAATTCTCGGCCAGCAGGTCTATGCAAACATCGCCGATTGCCCCGGCACGCTCGACATGGTGGATGTTTTCCGCTCCTCCGAAGCTGCTTACGACGTCGCCAAAGACACCGTCGCCAATATGGTGGCGAAAAACATCAAGGTGTTGTGGTTGCAGTTGACGGTGCGCAATGACAAAGCAGCAGAGCTGGCAGAGGAAGCCGGCTTGACTGTCATCATGAACCGCTGCCCGAAAATCGAATTCGCCCGACTCTCCGGTGAATTGGGCTGGAGCGGCATCAATACGAAAATCGTAACCGCCAAAGTTTTGAGGCCACCCAGAGCATGAGTAACAGAAATAAATCATCTAGTGCACCGCCCGAGACAGATGCGCCGCGCGAATATGGCATGGAGACGCTGGCCCTGCATGCCGGCGCCCGTCCCGACCCCACCACCGGCGCCCGCTCCACACCCATATTCCAAACCACGGCTTATGTCTTTGATGATGCGGATCACGCGGCGGAACTATTTAACCTGCAAACCTTCGGCTACATCTATAGCCGCCTGACCAACCCCACGGTCGCGGTATTGGAGGAGCGTATTGCGGCGCTTGAAGGCGGGCGCGGCGCGGTGGCGGCGGCGAGCGGCCATGCGGCGCAATTCCTCACCGGCGTCACCCTGTTGCAAACTGGCGATGAATTTATTGCCTCGCGCAATCTCTATGGCGGCTCGGTCACTCAGTTCGGAACGGCCTTTCCCAAGCTCGGTTGGAACTGTCATTTCGTCGATGGCACGAACCCGGAGAATTTCGAAGCGGCGATGACCGACAAGGTCAAATTTATCTTCTGTGAAGGCCTCTCCAATCCGGGCGGCGTAGTTTTGGATTTGGAAAAAATCGCCGAGGTCGCGCATCGCCACGGCATACCGCTGGTGGTCGACAATACTTTGGCCTCGCCCTATCTGTGGCGACCTTTCGAGTGGGGCGCCGATATTGTCATCCATTCGGCGACCAAATTTATCGGCGGACATGGCAACACCATGGCTGGCGTCATCGTTGAATCAGGCAAGTTTGACTGGTTTCAGAATGACAAATTCCCTGCCCTCACCCAGCCCGATGTGGCCTATCACGGTTTGACCTTTGGCGAGACGTTCGGCGATTTCGCCTTCACCATGAAAACCCGCGCCTCGGCACTCCGGGATTACGGTCCGGCCTTAGCGCCGATCGCTGCCTGGAATATCCTGCAAGGGGTGGAGACCCTGCCGCTTCGCATGGAGCGCCACTGCAGCAATGCCCAGGCAGTAGCGGAATATCTTGAAGCCCATGCCAAAGTGGCCTGGGTCTCTTATCCCGGACTGGCGTCCAGCCCGTACCATAATCTGGCCAAGAAATATCTACCCAAGGGCTGCGGCGCGGTGTTCACCATTGGTCTCATGGGCGGCTATGCTGCCGGTGTTAAGTTCGTCGAAACGGTCAATATGTTTTCTCATCTGGCCAATATCGGCGATACCCGCAGCTTGGTAATTCACCCGGCCTCGACCACCCACAGGCAATTGACCGAAGAACAACTGATTGGCGCCGGCGTCGGCCCTGATGTGGTGCGCCTCTCGATCGGTATCGAGACCATCGACGATATCATTGCCGATTTGGATCAGGCGCTGGCTGCAACCTAGATGCTTTCGTCGAGGTCGCGCCCGTAGCAAATTGCCTCGGCCACCGCGACATCGGCATAAGCCTCTACGCGCTCAAACTCTAAACTTGTATAAAGCGCCTGCGCCGGGCGCCATTCCGGAAGGGTATGCAGAGGCATGCGGCGATGGCCGAGCGCTTCCGCTTCTTGCATGGCGCGTAACACCAAAGCGCGGGCCAAGACCTGACGGCGGTGTGCCGGACGCACAAAAAGCCGCGCCATTTCCACCTCACCCGTCTCCAGTGGCGAAAAAGCGA
>Ga0114999_10004808_pt1 | contig 16188 bp, 21 predicted proteins | sample ArcticOcean_MG_C_3_FD_89820 | JGI IMG/M metagenome (GOLD analysis project Ga0114999, IMG submission 89820) | Marine microbial communities from western Arctic Ocean - ArcticOcean_MG_CB8_126 | ecosystem: Environmental > Aquatic > Marine > Oceanic | place: Arctic Ocean: Canada Basin | collected...
GATGGTGGTTGATCCGGCAAAGGAAGTGTTTATGCGTTGTCTGGGGTGCAGCACGTCCGGTAAGAAAGAAAAGATCAAGAACGAGAATTAAGAAACTAGTCTATGTGCCCATTCTTGAGGGCTTCTGCAACGGCAGGATGAACAAATTCTGTAATATCACCGCCATAACTGGCGATCTGACGGACCAGCGTCGACGATATGTAGGCGTAACGTTCAGACGGCGCGAGAAAAATAGTTTCTAATCCAGGTTGTAATACCCTGTTCATCCCAAGCATCTGAAATTCATATTCGAAGTCTGTTACCGTGCGGATGCCTTTCAAAATGACATTTGCATTGACCTCTCGTGCGAAATCCACGGTTAGCGTATTGAAGCCCGTAATCTCTACGTTTTTGATGTGTCCGAGAACTTCTCTCGCAAGATCGACACGAAGTCCAAGTTTGCCAGGTGATTTATGGGGGCTGGTAGCTATGCCCAATATAACTGAGTCAAAGAGTAATGCTGCTCTTTCAACCAAATCGGTATGGCCATTGTGAATTGGGTTGAAGGTACCGGGATAAAGGACAGTAGTCATAAGTGTGCTGAAAATTTGAAGAGCCGCAATGATGAACACATTGCTCGCAAAAATCTAGCGGCAGAAATATAAGGGAGTAAAGAGATAGTAATATACTTTTCCCGCCCGGCTACCACGGTATTTCGAAAATCTATCGAGTTCCGCAATTTCCCGGTTCGTTTCAACATATAGATAACTCTTTTCATGCATGATCGGACCAAGCATGGGTAGAATTAGGGACAGCTCATCTGAATCGAAGGGTGGATCCAGAAATACTATGTCATAGGATTCGATAGTATCGTGTAGAAAATCAGCTGCGGGGCAACAAGAGATATTGTAGTTCTGTGCCTGCATAGAGTTGAAAGTTGTCTGCAGTTGGCGATGAACTGAGGGTGATTTCTCGACCAGGGTCACTTGTCTTGCGCCTCGTGACAAAGCTTCGAGGCTGAGGATCCCGCTACCGGCATACAATTCAAGGCACGTTGCGCCGGGAATCTCAGTTTGAAGCCAGTTAAACAAAGTTTCTCGTACACGATCAGGCGACGGGCGTAATTCGGGAGCTTGGGAAAAAGATATTTTGCGGCCGCGCCACTTTCCGCCGATAATTCTTAATTGTCCGTTACGCATACGACATCATAGATTTGTTGGGTTATCTAAAGGAGCCCTAGGATTGACAGAAGACAATGTTGCAGAAGAAAAAGCGCATAGCAAGGTGAGTTTATTAGGTCGGATAACTCAAGGGCTTGGTAAAACGCGATCGAATCTCAAGGAAGGCATTGAGAGACTGGTTCTGGGCGAGAAGAGCATCTCTCAAACATTGATTGATGAGATTGAAACGACTTTGTTGTTGGCGGATGTCGGTGCGTTGGCTGTGGCAGACATTATGGATGAGCTAACCCAGCAAGTTGCGAGGAATAAGCTTGATAATGCAGATGCCCTCTACGAGCATTTGAAGTTAGCACTTACAAACCTGCTGGTTCCGTGTGAACAACCTCTGGTCTTTGACCAACAGCCTTTTGTGGTACTGACGGTGGGGGTAAACGGAGCCGGTAAGACCACGACTATCGGCAAGTTGGCGCATTACTACAAAAATCAAGGCAAGTCCGTTGTGCTTGCAGCCGGGGACACATTCAGGGCTGCAGCGGTTGAACAATTGCAGTCCTGGGGAGAGAAAGTCGATGTGCCGGTCATCGCTCAGAGTCAGGGGGCAGACAGCGCGTCGGTGATTTACGACGCAATGGCTTCGGCGCAGGCTCGAGATCAGGACCTGTTGATTGCCGATACTGCTGGCAGGTTGCAAAGTAAAAAAAACCTGATGGAGGAACTGTCGAAAATAACACGGGTACTGGGCAGGTTGGAAAAGGAGGCACCCCATGAAGTGTTGCTGGTGCTGGATGCTGGTACAGGACAAAATGCAATTTCTCAAGCAAAGGAGTTTCTTGATGTCGTACAGGTGTCTGGGATTGTTTTGACCAAACTCGATGGCACTGCAAAGGGAGGCGTGATATTCGCCATCGCGAAACAGCTTGGTATCCCGATTCGTTTTATTGGCGTGGGTGAGGGCGTGGATGATCTCCAGCCCTTCTCTGCAGAACAGTTTGTGAATGCGTTGTTTGGCGACCGTAGTGATTCGATTTGATAATGTAAGTAAACGTTATCCTGGAGGAAAGGAAGCCCTTTCCCGGGTTAGTTTTGAGATTGATTCAGGTGAAATGGTCTTTCTGACAGGCCATTCCGGCGCTGGCAAAAGTACACTGATGAAACTTATTATTGTGATGGAGCGGGCCAGTCAGGGTCAGGTATTCCTCCAAGGTGTTAATGTAAATCGCATCGCGGAAAAACAGATCCCTGCGATACGCAGGAACATCGGTGTTGTTTTTCAGAACCATCAGCTGCTCTTTGATCGAACGGTGTTCGACAACGTAGCTTTACCGCTGATCATAGCGGGATTCCAACACCGTGAAATCGGCCGGCGGGTTCGGGCAGCACTTTCCAAGGTTGGATTGACGGACAAAGAGCGTGTACTGCCAATCGCGCTTTCGGGAGGTGAGCAACAACGTGTCGGTATCGCGCGTGCTGTGGTAAATCGCCCACAATTACTATTAGCGGATGAACCAACTGGTAATTTGGACCCAGGACTGTCGGCAGAGATAATGAAGCTGTTTCATCAATTCAACCAAGTGGGCGTTACGGTAATGATTGCGACTCACGATCTCGAGCTGGTTTCTCGGTTGAAGAAACGTGAACTGCAACTCCATGAAGGGCGTTTGGTGAATCATGAATAGTGGTGCCACGGCTGCGGTGTCAGGTCGCCGGGATCGAATGCTGGCTTGGCTCGCCAATCATCGGCAGGTGTCTTCGGAGACCCTTGTGACATTGCTGGTTAATTGGGTTACCAGTGCGATGACCTGGCTTGTTCTTGGTATTGCGCTCGCACTACCGGTTTTTCTATATATTGTGCTTATTAATATTGTGGCCCTAAGTGGTGATTTCGATGGCAATCCTCGCATTAGTATTTACCTGCAGCAGGATGTTACGGCATCAGAAACCGAGCAGGTACTTGGCCTGATCAATGATCATCCCGATACTCATGAAGTAAAGCTCATCACACCCGGCGAGGCGCTAGCAGATTTCCAGGCGCGATCAGGATTTGGAGACGTATTAAATAGTTTGGAACGCAATCCACTACCGGCGGTAATTGAGCTTGAACCAAGAAATACCGAGCCGTATGCGTTACGTCAGCGCATTGTCGAAATCGAAGCTCTGCCGTTTGTTGATCTGGTGGTGATTGACCTCGCTTGGATTGAACGGTTGTTTGCGTTTATAGCATTCGGCGAGCGGGTCGCTTGGGCATTATCTCTAATTTTATCGCTGGGCGTGCTGCTGGTAGTGGGCAACACGATTAGGCTTGCCATAGAGAACCGGCGCACAGAAATTGAGGTGGTCAAATTAGTGGGTGGAACTGATAATTTTGTTCGCCGACCGTTCCTCTATCTTGGCTTTTGGTATGGTTTGGGCGGGGCAATCACGGCATGGGTTCTAGTCCAGACCTGCCTCATATTCTTAGCAGGTCCAGTGGAATTGATTGCCCAGTCATACCAGGACGACTATTCCCTACAGGGTTTAAGCGCCATGGAGGGAGTCGCATTGTGTCTGGCAGGGTCTACACTAGGCATGCTCGGTGCTGCTTTTGCAGTAAGTAAGCACTTACATACTTTTTCGGCAACAATGGAAGCTGAGGGTTAGCACTCGACATAATTGAGTGCTAAAATCGCTTCCCCCTTTCTTTTTTTGGATTTGTCGTGAGTACTGGTATTCAACAACTGGATGTGATGTCGCCTGGTGCTAACCTTGAGTCTTACCTTCAAAACGTAAACTCGATACCCCTATTGTCTGCGGAGCGCGAAGCCGAGCTCGCAGATAAACTCTTTCATCAAGGTGATGTTGATGCAGCACGGCAGCTGGTGCTCAGTCACCTCCGATTCGTGGCATACGTTGCACGATCTTATTCCGGTTATGGTTTGTCAGAGGCTGACCTGATTCAGGAGGGTAATGTCGGCTTGATGAAAGCCGTGAAGCGGTTCAATCCAGAATTTAAAGTTCGCTTGGTGTCGTTCGCCGTACATTGGATAAAAGCGGAAATTCATGAATTTATTCTCAAGAATTGGCGCATCGTCAAGATCGCAACCACCAAGTCTCAGCGAAAACTGTTCTTCAATCTACGCAGTGCGAAAAAACGCCTTGGATGGATGAACGAGCAGGAGGTCAGCGATATTGCAGAGACTCTCGGCGTAGATCCACAGACCGTTCGCCAGATGGAAGGTAGATTGGCCGCGCGGGATGCATCTTTTGACCTGGATGACGACGATGATAGCACTGCGCCTGTACAATATCTGACTGATCCCAGCCACGATCCCGCCGAGATCGTGGAATTTGAAAATCTGAATAACTATGAGCACCAGCGATTAATGAGCGCATATGAAGGCCTGGATGCTCGTGCAAAGGAGATTATTTCGTCGCGATGGTTGTCAGAGAAAAAAATGACGTTGCACCAACTTGCAGAGCATTTCAGTATTTCCGCGGAACGTGTAAGACAGTTAGAGCAGAATGCGTTGAAGAAACTACGCCAAGTTCTATCTCCCGACTGATTTGGTAAAGCTAGATTCCGTCCAGCAATTCGTTAGTTTTGGGTAAACAGACACGACATTCCAAAGGAATGGCTGAGGAAATCAATTGGTTATTAGGAAACCAGAGGCACGCTCTCTAATTCTTGGACAGGAACTAACTACGTGATACCTAAACAGATTCGCAGTTATGTATTGCGTGAAGGTCGTATGACGCCTGCGCAAAGGAGATCGCTCGAAATCCACTGGGATGCCTATGGAATCCTGCCTGAGGATATTCGTGATACCAAAGACCTGTTTACTTCCCCACTGACAGTCGAAGTTGGCTTCGGTATGGGTGACTCCTTGCTGGAGATGGCGACATCTCACCCAGAGCGAAACTTTCTGGGCATCGAAGTGCATCGACCAGGAGTTGGTCATCTGTTGATGGGAATTCACGACAATGCAATTTCAAATCTTCGTGTCGTTAGAGCAGATGGATCGTCGGTGCTAAAGGAGCATCTACCGGCATCCAGTGTTGCAACTCTACAGCTGTTTTTCCCTGACCCCTGGCCGAAGAAGAAGCATCACAAACGTAGATTGATTAACCCGGCATTTCTAGATGTCGCGACACATGTCCTTGGAACTTCGGGAATCATCCATATCGCTACGGATTGGGCTAACTATGCAGAAGAGATTCGTGATTGTCTGAACGGTGATCAACGCTTTGCGCCAACCACTCCACCCGAACGGCCGTTAACAAAGTATGAAAAACGGGGTGTAAAACTTGGTCATGAAGTCGCGGACATTGCTTACCGTTTAGGGAACGTCTGAACAAGGTTTATTTCCGCCATGGCCTCGTTGGGTCGCACTCCGGCCGCACAACCTGCCTTGCCCTGACGAAAATATCCTCTTGTTCAGAGGTTCCCTAGACGAGTAACAACATTTCGTCGACAAACTGCAAACCAAGTGCCGTAGGTTTTATGTCATAGGTGCTGGATAAAAACCCGCTTTGCTGAGCGCGCTGCAGAAAAGGTTTGATGGACTGAATGGAGTGAAAGGTACGATTCTCGAATAGTGTGAGATCTACACCATCTGTAAGTCGTAGTGCATTCATCAGAAATTCCAGGGGTATTTCTTCCGGCGCTACAGGTAACATTTTTCTGTTTGAACCTGCCATATAATCTTTTGGCAGACGGGTTTTGGTGGTCCGATAGATCTTGTCTTCTACCGTGAGTTTGCCGTGTGCGCCTGCCCCGATTCCAAGATAATCTCCGAAACGCCAGTAATTCTGGTTATGGACACTCTGCCTACCGGGGCGAGCAAACGCTGATATTTCATAGCGTGCGTAATTGTTATCAGCGAGAAGCTGCATGCCTCGCTCATAAATATCGACTAAGGTTTCTTCTACCGGCAATCGGGGTGGTTTGTTGTAGAAGATGGTATTGGGCTCAATGGTCAGTTGATACCAGGAGATGTGTTCGGGGGCCAATGAGATGGCCTGTTGTAGATCGAATTCAGCTTCACGCCAGGTTTGTCCCGGCAGGCCATGCATAAGATCGAGGTTAATGTTGTTAAAGCCAGCCCCTCGAGCCTGTTGGAAAGCATCACGCGCATCTGCTGCAGAATGTATTCGGCCTAGCTGCCCTAGTTTCTCGTCATCGAAAGACTGGACGCCCAGGCTCAGGCGATTTACGCCGGCCCTCCTGAAACCGGTAATACGTGTGTTGTCGATAGCGCCTGGATTGGCCTCTAGGGTAATTTCAACACCCTCGTCAAGCGGTAGTTGAGTGCGTGTATGCGCCAGTATTCGCGAAATACTATCTGCGGAAAAAAGACTGGGTGTTCCTCCGCCGAAAAACACCGAACGGATGGCTCTTGTTTCTGCCTGGGATTCTAAATCGAGGTCCATGAGCAGTGATTCGACATACTCATCTTCTGGAAATGTATTCCCTACTTCGTGAGAATTAAAATCGCAGTACGGACATTTTTTCTCACACCAGGGAAAATGTAGATACAAGCTTAATGGAATATCGCTCACGACAAGGTTGGTATGAGTATTTGTAGGGCTTGCGCACGATGGCTTATGCGGTTTTTTGCCGATAGCGAAAGCTCTGCGACAGTTTTGTTCCGGTCGGGAAGGAAAAAAATAGGATCGTATCCAAAGCCTGCGCTGCCTCTTATCTCGCTAAGTATTTCCCCCTCCAATGAACCCTGTGCAATAACTGGAGCCGGATCAAATTCATGTCGCAACATGACGATAACGCAGCGAAACCTCGCGCTGCGAGCCTCACAACCCACCATCTCGGTGAGCAATTTCTGGACATTTTCGCTATCGCTAGCGTGTTCGCCTGCAAAACGGGAAGAATAAATTCCGGGTTGACCGCTTAGCGCATCGACTTCAAGCCCAGAATCATCGGCAATGGCAGGTAATCCAGATGCAGCGGTGGCATGGCGTGCTTTCAGCAACGCGTTTTCGATGAAGGTCAATCCTGTCTCTGCCGCACTTTCGATATCAAAATCTGATTGCTTCATCAATTGCACATTTGCTGGTAACACGTCGCGAATTTCCCGCAGTTTGTGTTCGTTGTCACTCGCCAGTACGTAGCGCATCAATAGTATCGCCGGGCGAACTTCAGAAGGTAGGCGTCAGTTTCGCCCATTGGCTTTATCGAGATCTCAAAGGAAATAGCGTCTTGCTCACTGATGATTTGGTTCGCAAGATAATAAATAGCGCCGTGCTCTTTTATCTCGCTGAATTCGAGATCGAATTGTTGTTCCAGTAGATTCTTTGCATGCCCGTCGATCATTAGTTGGACGGCTTTACCCTTTTTTATGACGGTAATGTTGGTCACGAGGCGATTGTCAGAGCGGATAATACCGTGCGCCGCCGCTACATCTGCTGAGATCAGCGTGCTGGGATAAGTCGTGTAATGGATGTCGTATTCAAGCCAATGAAGAGTCTGTTCTGCCTGGGACTGGCAAACAAAAAGCGCCAACAGTATCCCCGCGAGAAGATGCACGCTAAAGCCCCATGATCAGCCCTCGCGGAATCCCCAACATGTTTGCGAGCGGTTGTACGACCAGATAGGAGTCGATAAGGGTGATGGCAACGAACACGAGGATAATAGAGAAATCCATGCCACCCATTGGTGGCAACAGTTTGCGGGCAGGCCGACAGACTGGCTCAGTGAGCTCACTTACTAGCGACAATGCAGGGTGCTGGGTATAGGGCGCAATCCAACTGGCAATGACACTGATGAGCAAGGCGAAAAAGTAGATGTCCAGTATGATAGATATGAGGCCCAGTAAAACCCAGGCGATATAGACAGGATGAAAAATATCCCCCCCTTTGAGTAACATCACGAGCATGACAGCGATGAACTGAACAGCGAACGCTATGACCAGGGTTGAGAAATCCACGCCACGGACGGATGGGAAAACCTGTCGTAGTGGCCGTACTGCTGGGTCAGTCATCTTAACAATTGCCTGGCAGATTGGATTGTAGTAATTAGTGCGTGATACCTGCATAAGAAAGCGCAGTATCACCAGAACGAAGTAAATGCCAAAAAAAGTTTGGATCAGAAAAACACCAGCGTTTGCGAAATTGTCTGCCATGGTTGCCTACTGCATAAAGTAGTGAGTTTGAATTATAGACGTAACGTGGCTCAGGCGTCTTTCGCTAGTTCAATTGACCGAGCATTTGCTGCGTTTATTGCATCGCTGAATATACCCGAAAGATCACGTGCCGAAAGTACGTTGAGCGCGGCTTCTGTAGTTCCGCCAGGAGAAGTTACTTCGCGGCGTAGCTGCGCAACTGGTTTGTTTGCGCTCTCGGCGTGCGCCATTTTGCTTGCACCGAGAGCGGTTTCCAGCACAAGTTTCTGTGCGATATCCGGGCTAAGACCAAGTGCGATGGCCGCTTCCTGCATGACTTCCATCATGTAGAAAAAGTAAGCAGGCCCGCTGCCAGAAACCGCGGTGACAGCGTTTAGCTCAGACTCTTCTTGTACCCAGATGGTTTCACCCACGGCGCTCAGGATTTCCTCGGCTGTGTTTCGTTCAGTCTCGGTGATCTGTGGGGTTGCGTAGAGACCCGTTATCCCACTCTGGATTTGCGCAGGCGTGTTAGGCATGCATCGAACGATATGGGTTCCCGGGGTCAGCCAGTGACTCAAAGAGGTCGTTGTAATACCGGCCGCTACACTGATGAGTAGTCGGTCACCGATGTCGCTAGCAATGGACTGTGCCAATTCCGGAACGATATTGGGTTTGACTGAGATGACAACGATATCGGCACTTGAGACTGCATCGTGATTGTTGTCGGTAGTCTTTATACCAAGTTTTGCCGCTTCATCTAAAGCGGCTGGAAACGGGTCGGCAGCAGTGATGTCTGACGGTTTGATGCCGCCTGCGACTAGTCCACCGATGATAGCCCGTGCAATATTCCCTGATCCCAAGAATGTCAGATTCATTGTAGTTGTTCCCTGTTAGATGATTAACGTTCTCCAAAAATAGCAGTACCGATGCGGACAATGGTTGCACCCTCTGCTATCGCTGAATTTAAATCTTGTGTCATGCCCATGGATAGTTGATCGAAATCGCCTATCGGGAATTTTTTATTGAGGTCATCGCGTAGTCTCGCCAGCATCGCGAAATAGTGGCGCTGCCGGGTGGGCTCGCTTGTGTGTTCGGTAATTGTCATTAGCCCGCGAGGTCTTAGATTCTTCATTTGAAGGACGTGACTGAGCAATTCACCTGTCTGGTTCACAGGGGTACCCGCCTTGGCGGTATCGTCGCTGACATTGACCTGTAGCAGAATATTCAGGGGCTCCGGACCTTCTCGCTGGTCGCTTAGTCGTTGTGCAATTTTTCTGGAGGCCACAGAATGTACCCAGTCAAAGTGATTGGCGATCAGCCTGGTTTTATTCGATTGAATATGACCGATGAAGTGCCAGCGTGCCTTTGGTAGCGCGTGTACCTTATCCATCGCGTCCTGAAGATAGTTTTCACCGAAATCCAATTGCCCGGCACCGAGTGCCTCTTCGACCATATAGAGAGGTTTGGTTTTACTGACCGCCAAAAGCATGACGTCAGACGGTGATCTGCCGTATTCGCTACAGGCGCTGTCTATCTGTTGCCGCACGTCATGTAAGTTGTCAGTTACAGAGGTCAAAAGTTGTCCAACGCAAAAAGTGGTTTATTTTCAGTTTCAATACTAATATTAGTGTATCAAGGGGCTCTGCTTAAAGTATTGTTTTTGCCTGGGCCCTCCTACATGCCTTTTACAGTCAACAGGTGAGTACGAATGGATATTACTGAATTACTCGCATTTAGCGAAAAACAAGGTGCCTCTGACCTCCACTTATCTGCAGGTCTGCCGCCAATGATACGAGTTGACGGTGATATTCGGCGTATCAACCTGCCGGCACTTGATCATAAAGAAGTCCATGAGCTGATCTACGAAATAATGAACGATAAACAGCGCAAGGATTATGAAGAGTTCTTCGAGTGCGATTTTTCGTTTGAAATACCAGGAGTCGCCCGATTCCGGGTGAATGCGTTTAACCATAATCGTGGTTCCGGCGGTGTCTTTAGGACCATCCCCGCCAAGGTGCTTTCGATGGATGAGCTGGGTATGGGCGAGATTTTTCGGAAAATTTCGGAAACGCCACGTGGTCTCATTACCGTCACCGGCCCAACAGGATCAGGTAAATCCACAACACTTGCGGCGATGATGGATTACATCAATGATACTCGATATCAGCATATCCTCACCGTTGAAGACCCGATCGAATTTGTCCATGAAAGTAAGAAGTGTCTGATTAACCAGCGTGAGGTACATCGTGACACGCTTGGCTTTAATGAAGCGTTGCGTTCGGCCCTACGGGAAGACCCGGATATTATTCTAGTGGGCGAGATGCGGGACCTTGAAACAATTCGCCTGGCGCTCGAAGCCGCAGAAACAGGGCACATGGTATTTGGCACGTTACATACCTCGTCTGCGGCGAAAACAATCGACCGAGTCATCGATGTATTTCCGGCAGCGGAAAAAGCCATGGTCCGATCCATGCTTTCTGAGTCGCTAGCTGCGGTTATTTCACAAAACCTGATGAAAAAGGTTGGCGGCGGTCGATGTGCAGCCCATGAGATCATGTTGTGTACACCGGCAATACGAAACCTTATTCGTGAGGACAAGGTTGCACAGATGTATTCAGCAATTCAAACTGGTGGTCTGCTTGGTATGCAGACCCTTGATCAGTGCCTTAAAAATCTCCTGGAGCAATCTATGATCACCAAAGAGGCTGCTCAAGAGAAAGCCAAAATTCCTGCCGACTTCATGTAATAAGTGATTGCCTAATGATTGATTTTGATAAACTTCTAAAGGTCGTTGTTGAACAAAGTGCATCCGACCTCTTCATCACAGCCGGGCTGCCGCCTTCGATAAAGGTCAGCGGTCGTATGATGCCCATGTCCAAATCGTCACTGACGCCTGAACAGGCGCGTGAAATGGTGCATTCCACCATGAACGAAGGACAGATTCAGGAATTTGAATCTGACAAAGAATGTAACTTTGCAATCCAGTCTGAAATCGCGGGCAGGTTCCGTGTCAGTGCGTTTTATCAGCGAAATTTTGCGGGCATGGTGTTACGGCGGATTGAAGATGTTATTCCGTCGGTCGATGATTTGATGTTACCCGAGGTTATTAAGACGCTGGCGATGACTAAGCGCGGTCTGATTATATTTGTGGGTGCAACGGGTACGGGAAAGTCTACTTCTCTCGCATCGATGATTGGCTACCGAAATGAGAAGAGCAAGGGCCACATCATCACCATAGAAGATCCCATCGAATATATTCATGAACACCGGGGATGTATGGTTACGCAGAGGGAGGTCGGTGTTGACACGCCGAGTTTTGAAGTCGCGTTAAAAAACACACTGAGACAGGCACCGGATGTGATAATGATCGGCGAGATCAGAAGTCGAGAAACGATGGACTATGCGGTGACATTTGCAGAAACCGGACATCTGTGTCTCGCGACGTTACATGCAAATAACGCCAACCAGGCTTTAGATCGGATCATCAACTTTTTCCCCTCCGACCGACATGATCAGGTATGGATGGATTTATCCCTTAACTTGCGAGGCATGGTTGCACAGCAGCTGGTTGCGACGATAGATGGAGAAGGCAGGCGTGCTGCTATTGAAGTACTCATAAACTCGCCCTTGATCGCAGATATGATACGCAAGGGTGAGGTTCACCTCATCAAGGAAATCATGACCAAATCGTCGGAATTGGGCATGCAAACCTTTGATCAGGCATTGTATAAGTTGTACAGGGATGGAGAAATATCACACGAGTCGGCATTGGCAGCAGCGGATTCCGCAAATGATCTGCGTTTGTTAATCAAACTCTCAGGTGGTGAGATTGGCTCGCAACAAAAGTCACATGGACTATCTATGGAGGCGAACGAAGACGAGATCAGTCTGAATACTTAGACTGTTGGCGTAGCCAGGACTCCAGAATCACGACGGCAGATAGGTCGTCAATATCGTCTTTGCTCAGGTGTCGTACTTCGAATGAGCTCAAGCGCTCGTCCATTGTGTCCACCGGGACTGAAAACCGTCCGTTCAGTTGGCGAGAAAAACGTGTTGCCTTAATTGACATTTCGCTTTCTGAATCGTCCATATTAATGGGCAATCCAACGATGAAGCGTTTTGGTTGCCATTCATTTACCAGGGTTTCAATACTAGCCCAGTCCGGTTTGCCATTAGTAGCCTTAACAATCGCCAGTGGTGTTGCAGTATTGGTTAGCCGTTGGCCGATAGCGATGCCGATTTTTTTCGTGCCATAGTCAAAACCCATCACTAGATCTTTGTCAGGCACACTAAAAACTCCGCATGCTGTTGCGTCGAAATTGCCAGGTACGAATGATCTCCAGTACGTCGGTTGTTTGCCTGAGTTCGTCCGAGAATGGCGCAAATGGTGCTGCAAGCTTTACGATTCTAAGGGCTGCATCATCGAGCACTTTGTGTCCCGATGATTCAAGCATTTCGATTCCTTTCAAGGAGCCATCCGGTGTAATGGCTACCATTAGGCGCAATGAACCGTAAAGCCCCTGACGACGGGCTGCGTCCGGGTAATTGAGATTGCCGATATTTTCGATCTTGCGGCGCCAAGAATTCAAATAGTACGCGTCGGCACTCGATGCAGTTGACAGGCTGGTGAGTCGTGTAATGCGAGGTCGTTTTGCATAGATTTGTCGTTGTTTGTCCAGGCGAGCTCCCAGGCTTGCAATTTCCAGGCTACGTTCGAGCAGAGACTTAGTGTTCTGAGCTTCATCAAGGGTGGGAACTGGATCGACGATTTTCTGCTGAACACTAACGCTTTTGCTAGTTTTGGCCTGGGTTGTGACCACCGTAGCTTGTTTCTGTTCCTGGTGCTTGGCTGTTTTGGGTACCTGCATGGGGGTTGTTTCACGGATAGCGGTGTCGAAAAAGCGGGATTCATGCGGCGAGGTAATTAGTCGCTTTTCGTCCAGGGTTCCGCTACCGACTTGGTTAAATTGTGCAAGAAAATCGGCCTTGTCCGGTCGATTGACGCTTCTATGTTGAGCAAGTGTTACTTCCATGGTGTGTGTCGACGGTGCGTTATCTTCTCTGGTAAAGGTCACGCCAAGAATAATTAAAGCGTGAAGTGCTACGGCTAGAAACACGGTAAAAGTCAGACGGTCGATGGCTTCGACGTTGGAAGGTAGCGTGACTGCGGCCACCTAGGTCAAGAACCTCTTTTCCAAAAAGCTTAAGTAATCTCCTGCTATATCTAAGCCAAAGGCACGGTCGAGCTCGCGTACGCAAGTTGGACAGGTGACGTTGATTTCAGTGAGGTAATCACCGATCACGTCTATGCCCACAAAATAAAGACCTTTCTCTACAAGTGTTGGCCCGACCTCTGCGCAGATAAACCTGTCCCGGTCGTTAAGTTCCCTACCCACGCCCTCACCACCCGCCGCTAGATTACCGCGATTTTCGTTTTCTGCAGGTATTCGAGCTAAACCGTAAGGTACAGGTTCACCGTTGATTAGCAGAATACGTGTATCACCGGCGGTAATCTCAGGAATATATCGCTGTGCCATGGTTTGGCGGTGGCCATGGTCCGTTAGGGTCTCGATAATAACGCCAAGATTCTTGTCACCAGGCTGGACCCGAAAGATCGAGGCACCCCCCATCCCGTCCAGGGGTTTATAGATAACGTCACCGTGTTTATCATGGAAGGCACGCAATATGTCCGGATCGCGACTCACAACGTGAGGTGGACAACAGTTGGGGAACTGTAGGGCAAACAGTTTTTCGTTACAGTCGCGGATACTACTCGGGCTATTGACGACCGGAAGACCTTTTTCCCCTGCTAATTCAAGGAGATAGGTTGTATATATGTATTCCATATCGAATGGCGGATCTTTCCGAAATAGGACCAGGTCATGATCGGTCAGCGGTACCGTATCACCGCCGAGATCGGTAAACCACGCGGATTCATCGTCGCAGACCCTGACGTGGCGCCGGTGAGCAAACACTTCATTATCAGCGATAAAGATAGCTTGCTGCTCAATGATGTATAGTTCCCAATCGCGCTGCTGTGCAGCGATGAGCATGGCTAGTGTGGTGTCTTTTTTGGGATTGATGGACTCGATAGGGTCCATGACAACACCCAGATGTTTAGTCAATGTTTAACGCCTTTTGGCTCGCAGACAAAATTGTGTATTGTAAACGACTTGGGAGCGTGTTCTAGTCAAAATTCCCTTAATTGTCGGGTACTTATCGATCGAGTTTAACAACTGTGATACAAAACGTGATGCAACTTACGGGCATTAATGAATTTTTGCTACAATTATACTGGCTAGAAGACCTGGATTAGAGCTATGGACGATAATTTCGATGGTGTCAAAGTGATGGTCATTGATGATAGCAAGACCATCCGAAGGACTGCTGAAACACTGTTATCTAAAGCAGGCTGTGAGGTGATTACCGCGATTGACGGTTTTGATGCCTTGGCCAAAATTGCTGACACACAGCCTTCGATAATATTTGTGGACATCATGATGCCACGGCTAGATGGATATCAGACTTGTGCGTTGATCAAGAATAACAGTGCGTTCCAGAGCACGCCCGTGATTATGTTATCAAGTAAAGATGGCCTGTTTGATCGGGCTAAGGGACGAATTGTAGGGTCAGACCAATACTTGACCAAACCGTTTAGCAAGGATGAGCTGTTAAGCGCGATAAGAGATCACCTAGGTGATAACCCGGGTGAATAAGGGACTGCGCAGCGGAGAGATGTAGATGTCAAAGGTTCTGGTGGTCGATGATTCGAAAACCGAGATCTTCCAGTTTAGGGAGATGCTTGAAAAGTTGGGCTATGAGGTGATCACCGCTGAAAATGGCCGAGACGGCGTTGCCATGGCGAAACAGGAGCAACCGGATGTCGTGCTAATGGATATCGTCATGCCTGATATGAACGGTTTTCAGGCTACAAGACAGATAACGCGAGCGGCGGAGACTAAACATATTCCAGTGATCATTGTCAGCAGCAAGGATCAGGAAACAGATAAGGTTTGGGGCGAGAGGCAGGGTGCGAAGGGTTATTTGACTAAACCCGTCAACGCACAGGAGTTGTCAACAGTCATGCAATCGTTTCTTTAGAGTCACAGAAGATGAGTGAAATTGGTGCTTTTGAGATTTTGGTAGATCTATCCAGTCGTGGAGAGGCGATTGCTATTGATTTACCAGTATTGGATAACACGCAGACCCATTGGACGGGTCTGGGGTTTAGTCTGATAGGTCAACGATTCGTAGCGCCAATGGATGAGGTCGCGGAACTGATGAGGATGCCACAGGCAACCCGGGTTCCGGGTGTTAAGAGTTTTGTAGTGGGTGTGGGCAATGTTCGTGGGCGTCTTATGTCGATTTTGGACTTGGATGTTTACTTTGATGAGTCTTCGAGTTTGCCTCGAGGTCAGCGTCGAGTCATTGCCTATGAAATTGAAGAGCACTACATGGGCTTTATGATTGACGAATCCCTGGGTATGCAACACTTTCCAAGTGATACCTTTCAAGAAGATATTGGCGATGTTGCAGATATGTTTAAGCCATTTGTGCGGGGAAGTTATCAGGTTGCAGGCACACAGTGGCCGGTACTCAGCCTCGAAGCCCTTGCTCAAAACCCGAATTTTGAAAAGCTGGCTTCGTAGCAGGGACATGAGAAGGAGATATAAATGAACATAATGCGCAACCCGGTTATTGCCGGCATGATTGTAGTTCTGGTTATTCTGGTTGCTGCTTTTGTAGGGAACTATTATCTCGTTCAACAAAATCTAGAGAAGAGCAGCACGTATCTTTCCTACGCCAACGAATTAAAAGCATTGGCACAGGAAGCCTCAAAACATGGGATAAGTGCCGCGGGCGGCAATATGACGTCACTAGCAACATTGTCAGAAAGTAGTGCAAAATTTGACACCCATCTTGGCTATTTGAAA
>Ga0114999_10004810_pt1 | contig 16184 bp, 21 predicted proteins | sample ArcticOcean_MG_C_3_FD_89820 | JGI IMG/M metagenome (GOLD analysis project Ga0114999, IMG submission 89820) | Marine microbial communities from western Arctic Ocean - ArcticOcean_MG_CB8_126 | ecosystem: Environmental > Aquatic > Marine > Oceanic | place: Arctic Ocean: Canada Basin | collected...
CGAGGTCGATGCGCGAAGCCCAATTGACGTCGACGAAGGGCTCGGCCGAGAGTAGGTTTCCGGTGGCTCGGTCGATGACATAAAAGAAGCCGTTTTTCGGAGCGTGCATGATGGCCTTGGTCGGCTTGCCGTCGATCTCGAGGTCGGCCAGCACGATGTCCATATTTGAGTTGAAATCCCAGGTCTCGCCAGGCGTGGTCTGATAGTGCCAGCGGTATTCACCGGTATCGGCGTCGAGCGCCACGATCGAGCATAGAAACAAATTATCGCCGCCGCCGGGACTGCGAATCTTGCGATTCCAAGGCGCGCCGTTGCCAGTGCCGATATAGACCGCGTTGAATTCTGGGTCGTAAGTAAAGCCATGCCAGGCGTTGCCGCCACCGCCGAGCTTCCACCATTCGCCCGTCCATGTCTTTGCAGCCATCTCCATCGCAGGGTTTTCGAAACCATCAGCGGGGTTGCCGGGCACAATGTAGAAACGCCAGGCCAAATCGCCGGTGTTCGCGTCGTAAGCCGTGACGTAGCCCCTAGTCGCACCGCCTTCAGTGCCACCGTTACCGATTAATACCTTGCCTTTGAAAACCATAGGTGCGCCGGTGATATAAAGTGGGCTGGCGGGGTCGATTGTCATGACGCTCCAAACCCGTTTGCCGCTCTTGCGGTCCAACGCGACGAGTCGGCCGTCGACGGTCGCGAATATCACCTAGTCGTCCCACAGGGCGACGCCCCGGTTGCCGTGCAGATAGGCGACTCGCATGCGCTCGCCGGCGTGATTCGCGACTTCCGGATCGTAACGCCACAACATTTCGCCGTTAGTCGCGTTCACCGCAGAGACTAGGTTCCGCGAGCTCACGAAGTACATTACGCCGTCGGCTACAAGCGGGGTTGCCACCAAACCAACGGCCTTTGGGAGATCGACGAACCAATCGACCTTCAGTTTGTCGACATTGCCGTCGTTGATGTCGGTCAGGGGACTATAACGTTGCTCATTATGCGTTCTGCCAAACCCCAGCCAATCTGCGGTGTTGGATTCATCGGTGAGGCCGGCGTCGTCTACCGCACCGGCCGAACTAAGCGGTGGGACGCCGATAAGCAATGATGCTGTCAGTATCGTTCGCAGGCAGTTAAACATTCCGATTCCTCGTGCAAAAAGCAGTTTCCCCAACCTAAAACGTACTCTCCTGTTAGGCGCTTGTCATTCGCACGTTTGGAGTGATAAACCAGACTTCATACTGGACGCCTTTGACGCGTTACAGACCGCAATTGTAGACGGTGGCTTTTTTGATGAGGTCGTTTCGCGTCTTGTTGCACGGCAAATGCACCGGCGTATGTTGATGGGCACTGCACTCCTAGGCCACCCCGGTTACTGCCGGCGTGCGACCCGCCGCGGATCCGGCACAGAGACTATCAAGATCCCTAGCGCGGTGGCTTGCAGGACGATGGTCGTAACAAATAGCTCGACGTATCCTGTTGCAGCCACGATAGCCCCGCCAATCACAGGGCCGATCGTGCCGACGAGATTGACGGCGGATCCTGAGGCGGCAAGACGGATTGGAATGTCCTCGGGTCGTCCGAACTCGAGCACCATGTTTTGCCCGGCTTGATTAAAACCACCCGACGCCATGCCCATGATCGCAAAAAAAACGATCATGCCGACCTGCCCGTCGACAAAAAGTAGTTGGACGTGTGATGCGGTCCAGCAAGCGAGGGTCATCACCAGCACAATCTTGTAACCCAGACGGTCCGCCAAAAGCCCCCAGGCAAGGTTTGCCGTGCTTGACGTTAGCATCCAGACAGCTGTCAACAGCCCCAGTGTCGCGCCTGTGGTCTCCATCCGGGTTCCCCCAAACAGGATGTAAAACGGCAATGCCATGCGGCCGAAGGAACCCAATGCCCGGACCATAAAAAAGCGCGCAAATGCCGGGTTTTGGCGTAAGAGCGGTGTGACGGCTCGTAGGGTTGTCAGGACCGTCTGCTTGGAACGCACGTTTTCGGCGCGCGGCTCTACGGTGATGGCGAGTGCCGCGAGCCCAAACGTCGTGATGACGAATGCCATCAAGAACACTGATGAATAACCGTTTCCAAGCAGGTTCGCATCGATAACAAATCCAGCTCCATATGCGACCCCGGCAGAAGTAAGCCCCGCCAGGAAGTTGCGCGCTCCACTAACGATTCCACGACGGTTGACAGGGACCACCTTTGCGCGCAACGAATTCATCGTGACTTGGGCGATGCCTTGGAAGAACCCCATCAGGAACAGGAACGCGACAACCCCGATGACGGCCTCGCCTGCGCCGAGCAAGAAACCAGTGAGGGATAGACCTAGTATCTGCAGCCTCATTAGCGCGCTTGTCGCGAGCGTGACGCCTAGGATCTTCTTGCGGTGGCCTATGAGGGATGCGCCGACAATTGGAGTAATAACCGTTCCGACCGCTTGCAGCGAACGCGCGAGCCCAACTATGAAATCGGAGCCCGACAGGGCAAAGAGGTAGGCAGGCAGAAACGTTGGGGCACCAACGATACGACCTCCGGTCTGGCCGAACATACCGTGCAAAAGCTGCGCGACGACGTTGCGAAATAGCAGTTTGTCGGATGGCACTTCGCGAGCTGTGAAACTAGCCTCTGGCAAGGTTGCAAATCATTGTGTGAGAAAACCGCCGTCAATCGCTAGTGCTGTGCCAATAATGTAACCGGCATCATCGGTTAATAGAAACGTGACGGTTGCATTAATCTCCTTCTTGGTATGCCAAGGTATGCCAATTCGCAATTTGTCCCCTAAACCTAACCGTTGATTCATCTGGATGCACGGCGATCTCGAAGGGGGTCGAGGTGAAGAGTGTGGCGAGGCGTCGTATCTTGTCTTGAATTTAGCCCGAAATTTCGCCCAAACCAGCTAGTTCCTGTCCAAAATAGGTAGTATTTTGCGCAAGCGCGGGTATAGCGCGAGTCAAAACCGTCGGGAAGAAATTAGCAGGACGGCAATTTCTGGACGGACACGAGCTAAGATTTCATCTAGGTGGAAGGATTCACCGGACGCCGTTCGCGGCATACCGATGAGACGCTCCCACTGGGGCAGGTCTCTGAGGAATTGATGTCGCTGATCATGAACTCGGGATGCCAGCCAATTGTCAGCAGCTGCATATCGCTGCGATGACTCGCAACTTTCCACCGCACGTAGGACACAGCTCGATATCTAGCTTGAAAACTCGCTTCAGTCTTTCAGCCCAGGAAAGTGGAGCCAGAGGACGGCATACGGTCATAGCGCGACGCCCGGGGCAGCGGCACCTGAGCCAGCCATTTGGAGCCCTTGTGCTCATCACCTTGGGCTTATACTGGCGCCATGGTCTATCAGGTATCACAAGTGGCTCGTAATGAATTCGCAGAACGGGGCTTTACGATTCTCGATGGTGTCATCGATGACACCTGGCTAACGGCACTACGCGAGGAATGCGCCTATTTTATCGGCTACATCGACTCATACATGGATGCGAAGGGGCTTGATGTGCAAGGCATCACCCATCGTGGCAAGCGCTACTTCATCTCTGGCCGCTATCGAAAAAGCAATCGCCTAGCAGATTTCTTGTTTGGCGATCTGATGGCTCAAGTGACGCGGGCGTTCCTCGGCGACTCAGTGTACTTATTTCATGAACAGTGGGTCGTCAAGGGCGCTGAGCAAGGAATGAAGTTCGCGTGGCATCAAGATTCAGGTTACGTGAACTTTCGAGATCCCGGCAACACCCACAAACCTTATCTGACATGTTGGTGTGCGCTCGACGACCTGTCCGCGGAAAACGGAACCATCTCCGTTATGCCGCACGACAGTCAAAATACGCGCGCGCGAGTGCTGGAGCATCAGCAGGAAGCAGGTACCAACGATCTGATTGGCTATGAGGGCGGTGAGTCCGGCGACCTGTTAGACATGCCGGCCGGCTCAATCGCGGTTTTCTCCAGTACCAGCCTGCACAGGAGTGGCGAAAATTCTACGTCGCATACACGGCGCGCATATCTTGCGCAATATTCGAGCGAACGAATCGTTTCGACGGGCGGCGAACTTTGGAGCCAAGGCGTACCATTCGTTGCCAACGGCAATAATATTTATTCGAAAGAAGAGGATTTCGCCAATGATTGATCTGCTCCGGTAATCACTCCGAGCATTCGTATCAGGACGGCTGGCATATAGAAAGCGTAAAGGCCATGGAAAGGCCATGGAAAGGACAAAACCCATTGTCGCGTGGGAGCGGGCGGAATGACATGGTCGATCAGGTGGCCCGACAGGGCATAGAGGTAGGCAGGCATTTGTGATTCCTGGCAGTCACAAGCATCGCCGGCATCCGAATCCGTCGGAGCGGGTCGACGCATCCCCCGGCATCACTGTGGAATGGCCGCCATATGGTCTACAACCGTATGCTCATACGGCCAAGTGTTGATATTGGGCCGCACGAAGAGGTGATTGCTGTACACGGCGAGCGCATGACGCAGCTTCTTGGCGAGCTGGACTCTATAGACAGGACGTTTGAGGAAAGCTCGGCAGATCCGATGCGCGCTCTGACAACCTACAACAACGCCAAGACATAGATTCTGGCGAAGGCGTTTACTGAAATTGACGGTGGACCGTGCGTGACATTGTTATGAAGTGCAGGACAATGCCGTCTGCGTCCCGCTCAGTAGCGATCAGAGCATCGTTCACACTGCACCAATCCTCAGCTCGAACCTCGAGCTTGCTTGCGGTCAGCGTTCAGTATTTTGTGATCTGGTCCGTCATGGCTGGGCTTTGTTAGTGGGCGATACGCAGCGCATCGATACGCGACGTTAGCCGAGCTGGTTCAGGCCGCGCAAGGGTGCCTATCGAGCCCCCACCTTCGATTCGAGAAAGGCTCGCCGGCTGCGCGTTTTCTATTGCGGATTGCCGAACCACATCAGCGGATCGAGTAGATAGGAATCCGTAATGCCGATGATCGCTTGCAATCGACCGTCGATCGTCAGCGGTTCGAACCTGGTCCGCTCAGCGCCTTGCTGGATCAAGGGCAGTACCACGTCTTCCGAAAGGTCAGCGTATAGCGAGTTGATCGTAATGTCGCTAACGCGACCGCGGGTGGTGACCGAGTAGGAAAAGGTAACTTCGAGTGGTCCATGGTCCTGGCTGTTGCGAGTGACCCTCCCAACCCTCTTTGGCGTCCAGAAGACTTTTTTGCAAATGAACTTCGATTGCCTGCTTTCACCATCAAGGAATGGGTGGCAGATTCCGTCTTTGCAGCGTAGACAGTTGTTGAGGATATTCACGCGTAGAGCACGTGTTGATTTCAGGCCATCGCGCGTGAGCTCAGCGTAATCACAACCCTCAGTCAGGCTATGCTGGATTGGCCAGGGGCCACAGCGCTCGACGGCTACGACAACGATCTCTTCAATAGGCGGATCGACTGACTCATGGTCGGATACAGGCGCTGCGTGGTTGACCGCCGTTACCACTGGGAGCGCAAGGATCAAACACCACGAGGCGAGTTTCGTGCTCATCGATACACAACCAAACATTGCACGCAGTAAACTAGGGTATGAGACTAGCAAGCAGGATATGCTAGATCGCAATCGAAAACCTTCACCAAAGCACGAGAGAGCGACGCCATGGTACTTCAAGATATAAACCCGATCAATGATCAACTCGCCGACATCATCGTTCGTGCAGACGAACCCTGGATCGAAACTGATCCCGGCCAGGCTTGGATGAAGGTACTGTGGACCGGCCCAGAGACAGGTCGGTGGGTTGCACTGTTTCGATGGAGTAAGGGATACACAGCAGCGCCACACAAACACCTGTCTGATGCGCATACCTACGTTTTGAAAGGCAAACTGCAAGTACGCGACGGAGTTCTAAATGCCGGCGACTATGACTACGAGCCAAACGGCGTACTACACGGGGCAACTGTTGCCTTGGAAGATACTGAATACCTTTTCGTTTGCGAAGGCCCGGTGATGTTCTACGACGAAGACGGGTTGACCAGCTATTTGGGTTGGGAAGAGCTGACGCGAATGCGCGATGCGGCCAAAGCGGGAGCGGTGCCAGCCGCTGTTTCGGCGGCCGACTGAACTAGCACAATGAGGAAGTCCGCTCTTCGGACGTCTGCATAGGTCGCAAAGACCACCCAATCAGGAGGCTCAAGATGGCCACACGAGGCTTCAGCGCCCCGGACTTAACAAACGCCGTTGAGGACTTTGTGGGTCCGTATAAGTTGGCATTGGTATACAGGCACGTCAATGTCGATGAGGGCCCGACGGTTCACGTGTTTGGTCCCGTCGAGGGAAAAGAGCAGGAAATCCTGCGGTTTGATTGCTTCAAGAAAGGCCCCCACTACCACCCGGGCATTGCCTATCTCAACGAGCCGGTTCACTCGATTGACGCGTCAGATCCGTTTGCATGGGTGTTGGCTGAACTCGGCCAGAACTTCCCGGATTATTTGGCTCGCTCGCAAGCCGCCTGTGAATTACCCAGTGATTGGCAGGCTGTGACAGGGATGGCGATTGAGGCGTTTAGGGCCCAAGCGGCCGAGTGGAATCTGTCTAACTAGTCTCTGTCCAGAATACGCAGTTTCTGGACAAGAACTAACTAATAGCGCCATCCGCGGAGGACGGGCGCAGGAAAGGCGAAGGAAGGTAGCAGAGTCCGAGAAATGACGAGTGACGTCACCCTGCATAGCGCGACGCTGCATTGGGTACGCATTACGCCCAAAACGTGCTGGAGCTTTGTGCGCCTGCACACCCAGGATGGCTTAACGGGCGAGGGCGAGGCGACGCTTACCGGCCAGGAGGACGCGCTCCTTGCCGCGGCCGAACGATTCGTGCCGTTGGCTTTGCGCGACACAAGGCACGAAGACGCTAGTGCGTTTGCGCAGCAGCACGCGCCCAACAGTATTCATGAGTCGAGTATCGTAAGCGCGCTCGATCAGGCGCTGTGGAGTCTGCATGCGCAGGTACGGGGTGAGTCGCTGGCACAGACGCTCGGCGTACAGCGTGAGCGCGTGCCTGTGTATGCCAACATTAACCGGCGCACTGAGGCGCGCAGTCCAGACGGCTTCGCATCCAGCGCGCAAACTGCCATGGCAGCCGGGCATGTGGCGTTCAAGGTGGCGCCATTCGACGAGGTGAACCCGAATGTTTGTGCGCAAGGATATGGCGTGCAGGCGATGCAGCCAGGTTTAGACCGCGTGGCCGCCGTGCGCGATGTGGTTGGTACGCACGCACGCCTCATGGTCGATTGTCACTGGCGCTTCGACGAAGCGACTGCGACGGCACTTAATGAAGCCGCGGCCCGCTTGGGCGTGTACTGGGTGGAGTGTCCAATGCGCGAGGTGGAAGCTAACATATCCGCGATCACGCGCTTGCGTGCCCAGTGCAACGCGCTAGGCGTGCTACAGGCAGGACTAGAGATGAATGTTGGGTGGGACGGCTTGCGCCCCTATTGTGAAGCGGGTGGTTACGACGTTGTGATGCCAGACATGAAGTACATAGGTAGCCTTCACGAAATGCAGCGTACGGTCGAAGGTTGTGCTGGGCTCGGCGTGCAGGTGTCACCGCATAACCCCAGTGGCCCGATCTGCCATGCGGCAAGCTTGCAGGTTTCGGCGACTCTTGGCGTGTTCGACATGCTGGAAATACAGTTCGACGAGAGTCCCCTATTTCAGGGGTTGGTTGGCGAGGCGTTCGCGACGGTTGAGCACGGACATACGCAACTGCCGGCTGGGCCTGGCTTGGGTGTGGCTCTGGCTGAATCGGTGATGCAGCGCCACGCTGATCGGTCCGCCTGGGAATGGCTTGCCTGATCAGTTCTAGGCTTGGCAGTCAGTCAGTCAGTCAATTCTGCTAGGTAGGGCGCATCACCAACGACGGTGACGCGATAGCCGCGCCGCACCTCAGGGTGATAATCGAAAGCAGCATGGTGCTGGACGATGCGGTTGTCCCAAAAGACGACGGTATTTGGTGCCCACTGCACCCGACACTGAATGCTGACCGAGTAGGCTATGTGGTCATACAACATCGCCAGCAGCGTATCGCTCTCACGGGGATTCAGCTCGACAATTTTTGCAACGAACCCGGCGTTTACGTAAAGCGCACGGCGTCCAGTAAGCGGGTGGGTGCGTACCACTGGGTGGATTGATGATGGCAGTTCTTCAAATTTCTTTGCACCACTGAGGTAGAGGTAATGCCCCTTAGGCTCATGCCGCGCGTGCAATTGTTGTAGAAACGTCTGCATTGCAGCCGAGAGCGTCGCAAAAGCCTGGTACATGTCTGCAAAGAGCGTGTCCCCACCACTCGAGGGAACAACTTCCATCCGCAGCATGGAAAGCCCAGGGGGCACGGGTTCGCTCGATACATCTGAATGCCATTGCTGGCCCGCGACCGCTTTGGATTTAGGGCCAGCTTTGATGACGATCAACTCTTCAGGAATGCCTGGATTGTTGACCGGAGTTGTCATGGGTGTGCCAAGGCGGTGCCCGAACTCAGCCTGCGCTTGCATATCCATATCCTGGTTGCGAGCGACGACGATCCCGCGCTCTGCCGCCAGTTGCTTTAATGCGGTCACGTCATCGTCGTTGAAGTTAACCAGTTGGGTGCCGTTTGCTAGTTCGACACCGAACGATGGGTTAATGCTGCTGTATTCCATAAAGCGATTTCGCCGTTGCGTTAGGTGGGTTTCGATTCGGCCAATGAACCAATGTCATTGGCCCCTTATGGGGAGGCTGTTCTTTGTCCGTTTAAGCGTTTAGATCGCGCCTTGCCGATTCCACTTGATCTGCCGGCAATTACTGCGACTTTTCCTGTGCGGTCAAACAAGTCTGTCATGACTAATCTCCAGTTTAAAGGCACTTCCAGATTCGAAATGGGGGGAGATGCAAAACTTCACACTACCGAACTACCCAGACAAGCATCTATTATCGTCGAGTATTCAGGAGGGAAAATTGCAAGAACATCACCGAGAACTGTTGAATTTTGACGATGCCGGTCAGAACAAGGAAGAATACTGCGTGCTACAGGAACCAAGCGCCGTGCCAGCGATCACTTCCGAATGAGTGCAGCGAAGAATAACTCCGATACGGCAGCGGTTGTCGCGACGATGGAGGCGTATGCATCGGCCATAACAAGCGCAGACGCCGCGTCACTGAGCAAGGTGTATTCCGATGCGTGGCAAAGCACCAAAAGCATCACGAAAGCGGAGTTGATTGACTATTACAAAGGTAGCAGCGGATTGTGGGTCGAATGGGATTCGGCCAAGATTAGTATTGAAGGCGACAGCGTGACGGTCTCTGCGGTGTCGATCTCGTCGCCTGCGGGCAGCGTCAGCTATACGCATACGTTGCAAAAAGAATCGGACGGTGTTTGGCGTATCTGTCTCAGTGAAACAACAGATTGGGAGGTCATCGCATTGGACGCGGACGAGAAGACTCGTAAGTACGTGAGCGACAAGCTGGCTCTGGCCACACGGGAATTCAGAGAAAAACTCCTTAGTGATCCCGCGCGCCCTGGCTATCATTTTGTCATGCCCGAGGGCATAGCCTTTCCTTTCGACCCGAATGGCGCCATATACTGGAAGGGCCGGTATCACCTGTTCTACATCTTCCAGGACAGAAGATCCGACAAAAAAATGGACCACTGGGGGCACGTTTCAAGTACCGACCTGTTTCACTGGCACCATCACCCCACGAGACTGCTCGATGGAATGTACAGCGGTAACTGCTTCATCAACGGCGACGGCGTACCGACCGTTTGCTACCACCAGGTGGATCAGGGAAATGCCATGGCGGTGGCACTCGATGATGATCTTAACGAGTGGCGAAAACTTGAGTCCAATCCCATTACGCCGAGAACCGACGAGGGCGACGAGCATCACGGTAAATATCGTTCGTGGGACCCCTTCGCCTGGCTGGAAGGCGATACCTACTACGCGATCTTTGGCGGCAAGCGTCCGGCGATTGCCAAGGCGCCTGCTTTGTCGGGCGAGTGGCAGTATGTTGGTGATCTATTCGCGCACGGGGTCGACACAGTGCCGCTCGACGAAGATGTTTCCTGCGCCGAGCTTTTCAGGCTTGGCGACGTCGATGTCCTACTTTGCATCAGCCACACACTGGGCTGTCGATACTATCTAGGCGAGTGGAAAAATGAACAATTTCATCCAGAATCGCATGCACAGATGAGTTGGGTCGATAACACGTTTTTTGCACCCGAAAGCGTGCAAGACGATCAAGGCCGTCGCATCATGTGGGCCTGGCTGTTCGATTACGCCAAATTTGGTATACGTTGGGAGCAGGGCTGGTCCGGCACCATGAGCCTGCCGCGAGTTCTGTCAATGAGCGACGACGGCCAACTCCTGATCGATGTGCCCAGGGAAATCGAATCACTACGCTACGACCCTTTCACCACGAAAAACTTCACATTGCAGTCAGGTACCGAGCTGGTCGTCGATGAAGTTCGCGGCAACAGCCTTGAGCTGTATGTCGAGATAGAAAGTTCTGACGCGCAGGAATTTGGCGTCAAGGTTTGCGTTTCGCCGGACGGACAGGAATTCACTGTGATCTCGTACGACCCCGGCGAAGGCAAGCTGAAAGTGGATGCCCGGAAGTCAGGTCCCGAGGACAGGGCAAAAAGTGTTGAGGCCGCTCCATTCGAACTAAAGAAGGGTGAACGATTGAAGCTGCGCGTGTTCGTCGACAAGTCCGTCGTCGAGGTATTTGCAAACAGCAGACAGGCCGTTGTGCGACGGATTTATCCTGCACAGCCTGACAGCCTCGGTGTCAGCCTGTTTACCGCAGGAGGATCTGCCGAGGTGCACACCCTCAAAGCCTGGAAGATCTCGCCTTCAAATCCGTTCTGATGGAATCGGTCAAAGTATGAGTACGTTTCTTGGCATAGATCTCGGTACGCAACACCTGAAAGCGATCGTATACGACGCAGATGCAAAAGAAATTCGTGCGTCGGTAGCGTCTCCGCTCAACATTTCCAGGATAGCTTGATAGGTTGCGACATGGAGCTCAGCTCCATAGGAAGGCCAGCCACGCATAAGCATGCATCATGCTAACGACGACAATCTCCTCCACGGGATCAATCGAGAAATTCGTACGTGCCCTACCACCCCAGTACAACTCGCCATTGCTGCCCATAACCCTCGACAGAACCGTATCTGTAGCGATGCCAAACCCTAAACCGTAGCCGAAACCAACAAACGGGCGCCCCGGTCCTCCGGGGGTTGGGTTTGCCTGCGCAGATCTCGAAATGCTGCCGGGTAGATGATCCGTCGACATGTACTCAACCGTCTTTGGACTCAGGATCCGAACTGCATGTAATGCGCCATTGTTGCGGATTGCCTCGGCAAACCTTACGTAGTCGCGCAGCGTGGATACCCATCCGCCTCCACCAAATACAACGACACATTCTCGAAGTTGCACAGCGCCCGGCAGGTTTCAAAATCCGCCAAACTGACGGTCCCAAAAGTTGGCCCTGCCGCTCCGGCGATGCAGGATCGTCGGCAGACAGCGCCTTACCGGTCTCGGGTTCCAAATACTGATTCGGTAGAAGTCTAAGCAGCTTGTCCTGGGGTACCTGCAAAAAGGTGTCCTTCATATGCAGTGGCCCAAACATGTGGTCATGCAGATATTCATCACATGACTGACCACTCAAGCGTTGGATCACCAAGCCAAGTACTTCATAGGCTACGGAATACTGCCACCGCACTCCTGGTTCAAACTCGAACGGAACCTCGGCCAGTTTTGCAACAAAATCATCGAGGTCCGCTGACGCGTAAAGGTCTACCTGCGGATAATCGGCGTGAAAACCCGCGGTGTGAGTTAACAGCTGTTGCATTGTCATTCTGTTTTTTACCGGGACTGCCCTCCCTTCCTTTCACACCTTCAGGTTCGAAAACTCCGGGACAAATTTCGAAACAGGATCTGAGAGCTAGAACTTGCCCTGTTCATACAACTGCATTGCAGCTACCGCCGTAATCGGCTTAGTCATTGAGTGGATTCGAAAAAGATCGTCGATCGAAATCGGTCTTGGGTCGGTTGCGCCTTTTTAGACCGGAAGCACTCTGACAAACAATCTTCCCTTCGCGCACCACCGCAGTCACCACCCCACTAATGCGCCTGGTATCGGTGTAGCTTCGATTCATCTGCGTGACGCGCTCCAGCCGTTCTGCGGACATACCAACGCTTTTGGGTTTGACCGTCGGGGTTTCTTTCGCAGTGGCCGTCAAACACACCGATAGCGGGACAATATTCACCAGCGGTTTCAGGAGATTTTCCCTTTGCATGTCTTTAGCGATATTTGGCGATTATTTAGGTAACGTCTGAACAAGGTCGGAATGCCGTATCACTATTTCCGCCATGGCCTTGCCTGAGTTCCTCGTGAAGGACAGGTGACATGACTAAACCGACGTTTGTGAACTTGCTACTGACGTGAGCCCGGAGCCATGTAGAACCACTCTTGGTGAGGTGCACCTGCCTGCTGCATACTGCGACGTGCTCCGATCAGGACCTTGCCGGCTTCGGTCTCGTCAAAGAACCAGCGCTCGGCTCCATAAGCGGCTATCGGACCATCAGCGATTTCGAATGCCAGCTCTTCATAATAGGCGCGGATATCGTGAGCCAACATCATCGGTGGTGCCGCCAGCCCCTGCTGGTCCCACGGCTCGCCATCGGCGACCCTGGCGAACTTTTCCAGCACCCCGGGTATCTGGTCTGCATCGATAACACGGCCAACGGATGTTCTGCCGTTCTTCTTAGCAGCACGATCGTAGGCGTGCTTGAGCGCTTGCGCTTCATCCATGGCAGGATGAAGATTGGGATCGAATCGAGCCGGTAGCGGACACGACAGGGGTTCTCCGGGGTTACTCTCGATGCGTTCGGGAAAGTCGTAAAGTACGGGACCGCTTGGCCGTTCCAGTAGTGCAAAGGCGGCTTGCAGGACTCGATGCTGAAACTCGACGTCGAGCGGCTGCCCCACCGGCCAGCCCAGTGGGAAGTCCGCGTAGAGTGCGCGCGGCGTACTCATTTTTTCCGCGATAAAGCGCATGGGCGTCAGCATGATGGTGGATAGACCGGCAGCTTCGAAAACGTGTGCAAGCGTACTCACGGTACGCGGGCAGAGGGGTCAGACGGGGGTCAGAAGGACAACGTCGACAGCATCTTCGAGCATTTGCCTGGCGCATGCTGGCCCGGAGTCCAGGCGCAGAGTGGAAACCGAGTCTGGCTGGTTACCAGCGAAGGCGTAGTGAAAGTTCGCGACGCTGCCGATCACGCCCTTTTCGGCCAGTTCATTGAGACGATCGATCGGGTACACAGAGTTAATATCAGCGTGAAAGCCGGCTCGGTCGAAGTTTGGGCTGACGTGACCAAGTTCCAGATCGCGAGCCTCGGCCGGGATTGTCTCAAAGTGAGTTGAATCCCCCGTCCACTTCGCCAGGCCGCCTGTTTGGCTCAACGCCGCGCTTGTCACGATGGCGACGCGAGCCTCTTGCAACGGTGGCGGCCGGTTGAAGGCCGGGTTCTCGAACTCCGGTACTGGCAGTGTCTCCACGTGGGCTTTCATTGCTTGGTCATTGTTGTGCACTTGGTATTGCCCCGGCTAGGTCTGAAAGTCTGACTGTACCGTGACATCGAATCTTTTGCAGATTATTTGACTAACGAGGCGCGACGGTACTGACACAGGGGTTTTTCGTCTCGACATGCGGCCATAGTACGGTCTAATTTGTCAGTGCCACGATCAGTACTTTCTTCATCTGCGGGTCATGGGCGTGCATAGACTAACCATTGCGTAACGGAGAAACATCAGTGCCTGTTATAGATATATCAACGCTCTCACCTGTCGGGGAATTTGGCTCAAAAGCCTGGGGTGAAGCCTGTGCCGAATGTTCCATCAAGATACTCGAGGCCGCCAATCTTCCCTCTACGATCACCTGGGCCTTTACTGAAGATTACACACATCCACCCGCCCGGTTGATGGAGGATGGGCGTAAGAAAGCGGGCTACTACATCATGATCAAGGAGGGTAAAACCATATCGGGAGACGGCATTCCCGAGGAGGCACTGACAATACCCGGTTTTCACGTGAAGATCCCCTGGGCGTGCATCTGTAATCAGTCCGGAGCGTTCTACGGTAAAGAGGGTCAAAAACAGCGCACCGCGGACCAGCAGGTGCTATACGCAGCCATCGCAGAATACGTCGGGCGCGCGAACCCGTTCGGCCTTGAAATCAACAAGGACGGTGAACCCAACCAAATGCTCGATCCGGTTGGACCCTGGCCCGCGAAAGTCGGCGCAGCGCTGGGCGAAGGTGGCGAAGAAGGCAATGGCCTGCACAACATTGCGGCGACCTTGCAGAGCGATTCGCCCGAGTGGGCCGATCTGCCGGTCACGGCTTTACGGGTACCTATTTTCGGCAACATGACAGACCAACAGAAAGCAGGTTTCGTTGAGCTCTGCGGTATTGAACTGTAAACCCGCCTCCACCGGGCGATTGAGATTGGGGAGCCACGGCGCGTTGGCAACCTTGGCACTACCGGAACCGCAAGCGACCGAGCACTTTCAGGCAGATCGATCTCACAGCGACCCATGTGAAAGCGCTGACTTCTTGCTCGTCCTAGGGCGTTCCTAATAAAAATTTCAACGGAATATGCAGGCGTTCACGCCAAGCTCTTCGTGAGTGATCGGCGCCGTCAAAACGGTGCGTGATCCAATCCTCGCCGGCCTGATAACCGTGTTGCCGCATCACCTCATCCATCTGCTGTTGATAGGGTTCATAGGCGGCGTCAAGGGTTTCGGTCCCATAGTCAAAATAGACTCGATGCGCGCCGGCAGACGGCCAATGGTTATTGAGCCATTGAACAACGACACCATCTGCGATGGGCCAGTTTGACGACATGCAGGCCGCCGCACCAAAAACATCAGGGTACTCTGCAATGGCGTAAGCGGAGATCAATCCACCCATACTGGAGCCAATAACAAACGTGTTGTCTCGGTCCGATTGCGTGGCATAGGCCTCGTCAATGAACGGCTTGAACTCGTCGACTAGGAACTCAAGATAATTGTTAGACGACATCTCGTCACCACCTTCCTCGACGCTGAAGTTCCCCCCCTTCTCCTGCATCAGTTGCCAGACCTCATTGGTTACAGGTTTCTGTGGCATGTACTCGGCGCCTCGCGCTCCCTTCGTCCAATCGGACATCCACACCGAAACGACGATGGCAGGCCTGATCTCGCCATCGCGGACGAGTCGCGTTATGGCCTTGTCTACATCCCAGAATAAGTCCGTTCCAGCGAAGGGCGAATGGCTCACGTGAAACAGGAACTGGCCATCGTGCATGTGGATCACCGGATATCTATCGCTCGATGCCGGGTCGTAACCCGGACGGAACCAGACATCCACCGGGCGAGGCCGTACCAGGTCGAACGGGAACGCCTGATAACTGACGATAGAACCGTCTATTGGAGTTTGCGCCCTCTTGGACACCATCTCCTTCATGTATTTTTCTTTTTCTGAGTCGGCATCTTTTTAGGCAAGGATCTTGTTTCTTCGATACTGGCTGTTTTGATGGCGTTGGAGGAAACTGCCCCGGTGTCGATCTGCGAGCTACAACTCACGATTCCCAGGCATAATGCCAAGCCCATACACCATCCTGGAAATCTCAATTTCCTCTTGCTCCGTTCTGGAAATAAGCGCGCGCACCTGACCGTGGGTTGCCTGGTCGCTAGCGGCATACAAGGCGGTCCGATAGTTTTTCGGCTCGCCTAAGCGAGAATGCTCGCCAAGCTCGCAGCGAGTGATCAGCACAACCAAAACGACTCGGCCGCGAGCTGTCGCCAGGCCGCTACTCGTAGCTATCTAGCAGTGACTGGTAGGTCGCAACCCGCAAATCCGGGCGATACGACGGCCATCCACCCATTAACTGCATCATGCTTACCACAACCACGTTTTCAACGGGGTCGATCCAAAAAACTGTGCCGGCAGCCCCGCCCCAGTAATATTGACCCGCACTGCCGATGACGCCGTTTGCGGGTGTGTCTGTGACCACCCCAAAGCCAAGCCCAAAGCCGAATCCTCCAAGAGGGTCGCCAACGAGGTTAGGTTGCTCGCCGGAGCCGCCGCCACCTGAAATGGCTGCAGGCAAGTGATTCGCCCGCATGAATTTGATCGTTTTGGGACTC
>Ga0114999_10004812_pt1 | contig 16183 bp, 19 predicted proteins | sample ArcticOcean_MG_C_3_FD_89820 | JGI IMG/M metagenome (GOLD analysis project Ga0114999, IMG submission 89820) | Marine microbial communities from western Arctic Ocean - ArcticOcean_MG_CB8_126 | ecosystem: Environmental > Aquatic > Marine > Oceanic | place: Arctic Ocean: Canada Basin | collected...
ACAATTATTTTACTTTTCAATGTGAAATGACAGGTAGTTTTAGACTATCAAAAATTGATAAAATAATTGAAAATCCCACAAAATCACAGGAAAAAAAGAAAAATAATGCTGTTATGAGTTTGCTAGCTTCCTTAGGCCATCGACGCAAAAAAAAGTAAAGCTAATTTAGTTTATCCTCAACCTCGGCCATTAAAATCTTAATGTAATTAAGATGACTACCAATTCCTAATGATTGAAATGATCTGTATGCCGAGTGTATTACACTTATTATTTCACCACGAGAGTTCATTATGACTGACCCAGAGCTTCCAGGTGCTGCCGGAACTGTGTAATATGTGTCATCTCTCATATCAGACCCTGAATAGAATCCCTCAAGCAAGACCACCATTCCTGGTTCAAATATTCCGTGTGGTGCAGCCATGTTAAAAACGCGCGCTCCAATTGGGGACATTTCACTGGCAATTTTTACTGGCTTACCCCACTTACCTTTTGCTTCGACGATACAAATATCATTTTCTTTATCAATGGCAACCACATTAGCAGGATATTTTTTACCATAATAACTAATAATTTCAATCTCGACATTAATGTTATAAAGAAATGTGACATTATCACGTAGGAAGACATGGTACGATTTTGCTGTACAGACATGGGCAGCAGTAATAGCTAGGGCGGTTCCTTTCTTTGTGTGATCAATGACAGCTCCGGAACCACTAACACGGACTGTCGGTACATGCATTTTTTTAGCATCTATTATACACTCAGGTTCATCTGAACATTCCTCAAATTCAAATTCATGCTTTACGAGTATAAATGTAAATGATTCAACAGGAAATCTAAAATTAGTTGATTGTGATATTTCAGTCTCATGTTCATCAAATCCAAATGGTGTATTGTGTATGGCTACATGGCAACCAAAGAATAAAAAGGAAAACAACAATATCACTAAAGATGACCTAATCATTTTTTTACCGACCTCAATTTTTTTTAATTTCACCATAAAATTACCATTGATTACATAAATATGCAATTTTTTCATCCCTATAAATTTTATACATACATTAAGTCTAAAATACGTTTAATATTAAGAATTAAGGATAGAATATGTCTATTGCTAGGGTAAATAAGGTTCAATTTGTTGGAAGGGGTGGAACACAAAATTATAATTGTGTGACATTTCTAGACGTAAATGGCGATGCTATAACTGTTGCATTAACAGATCGTGAATTAGGTGCAGCAAATAGGAAAGCAAACAAAGTTGTTTCCTTATCTAATAGATTAACAATTTTAGATTGGCTTATTTTAAAGTTGATTGAACTAAGATCGTTGGTTCCATTCTAATTTTAGGAGGTATGGTGATGGACAAAGGTGTACTATACGGCGCGCCAACAGGCGCTTAATAATGGTCGGACTTACCATCTTGCTGCTATATTAAGACGTCGTGGAAAGGTGATAAGAGTAGGTGAGAATACAGATAAGACACATCCAAAATATAAAAGAATTTATGAGGATGGGTCAGTGGTTTCACACATGCATGCGGAAATGAACGTACTTCGTTTCGCCCAGCCCGGAGACGAATTAGAAGTAATGAGATTCCTTAAATGCACACATAATTATGTAATGGCTAAACCGTGTCCATTTTGTATGGTGCATATTCGTGATGCCGGAATTAAAAAAGTCCGCTACACTAATGATAGTGGTGAGTGGGAAGAAATTAAAGTGAGGTAAATAAAAATGGCAAGATTACAAATTCGAGAAATTGCAAATGATATTCAGAGGGTCAGTGATGCCCATGCTAAGACCAGAAATCTAGTTGTGGTTGTGGGTGTGATAGTGACAGGATTGATAATTGAGTTGCTAGTTAGATTACTTTAATCGCCTCTCAGCGCATTAATGATCTTTTGAAAAGGGGGTATTGCCTCCCTTTTTATTAGCTGTAAATTACAATCAATACAGGTATAATTTATTAAGCGCACTAGGAGTGTATTTCATTATGAAATTTGAATTTAATGATATTTTTCCCCATGAAATTCCTAGGGAAGCTCAGGTTGCGGGAATTGATTTCATTCTCAACGCTTTCTTAAACTCTAATAAGAAATTTGTTATACTGGAGGCCGGGACAGGGGTTGGTAAATCCGCAGTCGGTGTGACCATTGCTAGATATCTAAATGATAGCACCGCAGAAGGTGCCTTGATGGTTAATGATGAATTTGGCAATGGAAGTTATTTTGTCACAACACAGAAGATCCTACAGGATCAGTATGTGAATGATTTTGGTAACAATCATGGACCCATGAAATCAATTAAGTCTTCCAGCAATTACCAGTGCCAATATCACAAATCAAATAGCTGTGCTGAAAGTGGTCAACAGCTCCGAACAGCCGATAAGCAATCTAGCTTCTTTAAGGCATGTGTATTTAACTGCACATATAAAAATGCCAAGAAAGAATTTTTGGATTCCAGTGAGGGTGTTACGAATTTTCCTTATCTGCTAACCGAGGCAACATATTCCGGTAAGCTGGTGCCCAGAAAATTTCTTGTCATCGATGAGGCTCACAATATTGAACTTGAGTTGAGCAAATTCATTGAAATTAACGTGACTGAACGCTTCTCCAAGCAAATGCTTAAGCTCACCATGCCCCAGATTAACACACAAGCGCAGGCAATGACTTGGATAAAGGAAATATACTATCCTAAGTTAAAGTCCCTTAAAAAGCACATAGAGTCAATGCTGGAGCGTTATGCCAACCTACGTGAAAAGTTAAATGAGTTCACATCAATGGCACGGCAGCTGGATTTAATAGTGAGCCATGAATCAAAGATTAAAAGGTTCCTAAAGCTATATACCAAGGACAACTGGGTTTTTGAGGTCCGTCCCTCGGAGGGAAAGAAAGGTAGGCGACTTGAGTTTAAACCAATCGACATCGCGCCGTATGCTGATTCATTATTATTTCGTTTAGGGGGTAAGATATTAATGATGTCTGCAACCATTCTAAATAAGGAGGGGTTTTGTCAAACCCTAGGACTGTCCAGCGATCAAGTTGATTTTCTATCAATTCCCTCACCGTTTCCGATCGAAAATAGACCAATCATGGCATTTCCGGTGGGAAAAATGAGTGCCGCCCAGATTGACCAGACACTCCCAAGACTTAAACAGGCTGTGGAGGAAATTCTAAAGAACCATAAAAATGAGAAGGGTATCATCCACTGTCACACGTTTAAGATCGCAAATTTTCTAAAACGAAACATTAAGAGTAATAGGCTATTAATTCACAACAGTGAAAATCGTGAACAGATACTCAGGAAACACATTGATTCTAAGAAGCCAACAGTCATACTTTCGCCCTCCATGGCGGAAGGTGTAGATCTTAAGGACGACATCAGTAGGTTTCAAATTATTTGTAAGGTACCGTTTCCTTATCTAGGCGATAAGTTGGTCAGGAAGAGAATGAATAAGTGGAAGTGGTGGTATCCGCTACAGACTGCAAAGAAAATTGTACAGTCTGCTGGAAGGAGTGTAAGAAACTCAGAGGACCACGCAGTAACTTATATTTTAGATTCAGACTGGGGATATTTCTTTAGTCGAAATAAGGAATTTTTTCCTGATGATTTTAAGGATGTGATCAGGTGACACAGGCCTTAAGAAATCCAGGGTCAATATTCTATGACGCAAATGAGCTGGCAGAACACATAAATATCCGTCGGCAGGCTGAGCCCTGTATGACATTTTTATGTATTGGGGAATTTGATCCCATTCATAATGGGCACATGCGATTTTTAAGAGATATGAGTGATCGTGCTCATGCAGATATATTTCCTGGTGTTGGTGGAATTACAATCGCTGCAGTGGCGGGAGATCAATTTGTAATGAAAAAATTTGGATTACAGATATTGCAGCAAGGGGAACGAGCTGAGGTTCTAGCTGGTTGCAGGTATATCGATTATGTTGTAATTTGGAATGACATGTCACAAAATTTTTGTGGCCTAATGGAACGCATACGTCCGGATTTTTTTTGTACTGGGCGTTCGTCCCAGGACCTGAACGATTCCCTGGAGATGAAAATTTGCAAAACAATGGGTACCAAAACACTTTTTAATGTTGGTGGCCAGAGAATTCATTCTCGGGAAAAAATATTTAATAGGATATCCAATGAACAAAACGCTCCATATTTTCGATTTTGATGATACGTTAATTAGATCGTCGGCAACGGTGGGAATCACCCACCGTGATGGAAGTGTTACACTACTTTCCACAGGCGAGTTTGTTAATTACGAACCCCAGCGAGGGGATAATTTTGATTATCAACAATTTTGGGGGTACCCGCCTGATGCAAAAATTATTATACCAATTTTTTCTAAGTTAAAAGAAGCAATTACCAATCATGGACATGAAAATGTTATCATTCTGACTTCTAGGAAGTACATTAAACCCGTGGCACAATTTCTTAATGATAATGGAATTAATGAAAATATTATGATTGCCGGCACTGGAAGTACAGATCCAAGAGCTAAGGCGAAATATATATTAAAGATACTGGGTAAAAACGATTACAAAAGATTAATTGTGTATGAAGATAACCTTCAAAATATTAGGGAGATTCATGAAATGATTTCAAAAAAAGCTAATGAAGTTGAAGTACAAGTTAATCATGTTAGCCACCGGGATGATAAGGTTAAGGTACAACCTCCCGGTGCCGGAATAGTAGTGACGAAGGTAATTGATGGTAAGCGACTGGTTCTTGGTCTTAAAATAGGTGATATTTATGATATTCCAAAGGGGCAGATTGATCCAAATGAATCAACGCTAGGCTGCGCATTACGTGAGACTAACGAAGAGACCGGAATTACAAAATTAAAATTTTCATGGGGTAAAAAACCAATAAATGCTGAGCACCTTACTCTTTATGTTGCTGAAACATCTGACGATGCAACCATCACGCCAAATCCCGTGACAGGAAAACTGGAGCATGATTCCGCACATTGGGTTTCATGGAAGGAATTGGTCCGACACTGCAAACCTTACCTACGATCAGCAATATTAGCGGCCCAGAATATGTGCCAAACAAGGTGAATGGAATTTAACAATGTCAACATTTCGTGATCATAAGACAATAGCTGATAGATCAGTGTCTGATAGGCGCCGGCATAAGACAAAAATAGAAAAAGCCATTAAGGAAGGCATTCATAATATTGTGGCCGAGGAATCAATCATTGGTAAAGATGGAAAGAAGAAAATTAAAATTCCAGTTAGGGGGATTAAAGAGTACAGGTTCATTTATGGTGAAAATGATAATAACCAACAGGTTGGTTCCGCCGCCGGAAAAGAAGTCCAAAGGGGACAAAAAGTAGGCGATCGTAAAAGTGATGGTAAACAGAATGGATCACAGGAGGCAGGAGACCAAAAGGGGGAAGAGTTTTATGATGTTGAGATTACACTAGAGGAGCTGGGTCACTACCTTTTTAATGATCTCTCCCTTCCGGATCTAGAGAGAAAGAAAATTAAAAAAATTCTTTCGGAGAGGGTAAAAAGACATGGATATCGTAACCATGGTATTCGACCTAGAATGGACAAAAAGGAGACTGTCAAACGAAAGCTCCGCCGGCAGGCCGCGGCGACCCGAACAGGTACCTATGATCCGGATGATCCGGATGATAATTTTTCATTCCATAATGAGGACTTGCGATATAAACACATTAAGAAATCTTTTAAGGAGGCCTCCACCGCGGTGATCTTCTTTATCATGGATGTGTCAGGCTCCATGTCCACGGAAAAAAAGTACCTTGCTAGGAGTTTTTTCTTCCTACTTTACCATTTTATAAAACATCGTTATGAACATGTTGAGTTAGTATTTATAGCCCACGATATGATTGCCCATGAGGTGAATGAGGATCAATTTTTTAAACGTGGGTCCAGCGGTGGTACAATTGTGTCATCAGGATATGAAATGGCCATGGATGTGATTAATAAGAGATATCATCCAAACAATTGGAACATTTATTCGTTTCACTGTTCTGATGGAGATAATTTTCCACAAGACGCTAGCAAGGCAAATGAGCTAGCTGAGAGATTACGAGATGTATGTCAGCTTTTTGGATACTGCGAAATTGAATGTGATCCGGATCGTCGACAATGGTTAGCTGGCGATGATTCTAGATTATCAAATGCCTTTAGTTTTTTGGAGGGAGAAAAATTTAAGACCGTAAAGATTTATGATAAGGATGATATCTGGTCATCATTTGTGGAACTATTTGGAGGTAATGTAAATGTCTGATTGGGATCTGGACGATTTAGAGGAGTGGGACAATAAGATCTGTGAGCTGGCAAAAAAGTATGGCCTGGATTGGTTTCCCATCATTTATGAGACATGTGATTATTATGAAATGATTGGTAACATGGCATACCATGGTATGCCCACACATTACTCACACTGGTCATACGGTAAGTCATTTGAAAGAACACACCAGATGTACAATTTAGGAGCCGAAGGTCTTCCTTATGAATTGATTATTAATTCAGATCCATCAATCGCTTATTTAATGCGAGAAAATCCCATATACCTACAGATACTAATCATGGCGCACTGTACAGGACATTCTGATTTCTTTAAGAATAATCGATTGTTCCAGGATACCCGGCCAGAAACTGTTGTTTCACGGTTTAGAAACGCAAAGAAAAGAATTCAGGGGTATGTAGAGGATCCAAGTATTGGAATTGAAGCGGTAGAATTAATTCTCGATGCCGCACACACAGTTCAGTTTCATCAAAATTTTGGAAATCGAAAAAAAATATCCCATGCTAAATTAAAACAAAAGTACACTGACAAGATTAAAAATGATAAGAACAATGAATATATAGAATTCGATATTGAGAAGATTCCGCTTGAACCCGAATTTGATCTATTAGATTTTGTTCTTGAGCATGCTAGCGATCTTCATGATTGGCAACGAGATGTAATTCAAATTGTAAAAGATCAGGCGGAGTATTTTTTGCCTCAAATGCAAACAAAGATCATGAATGAGGGATGGGCATGTTTTTGGCACTATAAGCTTATCCATGAGTTAGATCTACCCCAGAAATATCATATACCCTTTATTAAAAGTCATAATCAGGTTGTGCGCCCACACCTAGGGGGCATTAATCCATATCACCTTGGATTTTATCTATTCAATAAAATTGAAGAGAGGCACGGCCTGGAGGAGTGTTTCATCGCCAGGTCAATATCTCATGATGTTTCATTTATTAGGGAATTTTTAACTGAAGAGGATTGTGCTGAATTAAATTTATTCTCCTATATCGCGCAGAAGGACCAATATGTCATTGATGAGATATCAGATGATGATGGATGGAAGAAAATTAAATTGGCACTAACGAAAAATATTGGGATTAATTCCATTCCAAGGATGTACGTTGACAGCATAGAGGGTGATAATACACTAGTGATTAAACATGAGCATGATGGCCGTGATCTGGAGCTTAGCTACGCGGACGAGGTTGTAACAAGAATGAGCACCCTCTGGGGCGGAACAACAAAATTAATTACAATAGTGGAAGATGAACCATGGGAGATCTAGTTATTAATGCTAGTCAAGGAGGGAAAAATGACTTTGAAGAATGAATTTCTTTCAGCAATCAAACGACAACGACAGGCTGGAAAAAAAGAAAAGTTTAAGGGAAAATTTATTGACTATCTTGAGTTGGTAAAGTCAAATCCATCAATTGTTAAATTGGCACACAGGAGGTTATATGAAACAATTGTCTCTAGGGGTATGACAACAATTAAGGAGTCGAATCCCACCAGGCAGAGGCTTTTTAGTGGAGATAATATCAAAATTTATGATTATTTCACGGAAGAATTTTTTGGGATGGAGAGTGTGGTCGCTAAGATTATGCGATTCCTAAATTCTGCAGCTAAGAGGGGTGAGGAAAGTCGACAGGTACTGTTATTAATGGGACCAGTTGGGGCAGGAAAGTCTGCCATTACTGAGCACATTAAGACTGCACTCAGTCAGGAATCTTATTTCCACCTTGAGGGGGACCCACAAAAGACAGAACCGCTGTGCCTAGTTCCTAGAAGTCTTAGGGACCAATTTACAGAAATGTTGGGAATTAACATTGAGGGTGATCTCAGTCCGATTGCCAGGCACAGGCTTTTGGAAGAATTTGATGGAAAGTATGAAAATTATCCAATTGTTGAGACCACATTCTCGCAACGTGGCAGAAGGGGAATTGCTACCGTGCCGCCAATGGACGCCAATAGTCAGGATGTCTCAGTATTGATTGGCTCTGAGGACATATCAAAACTAGACAAATACTCTGAGGATGATCCCAGGGTGTTGTCGCTTAATGGCGCATTTAATGTTGGTAATCGGGGTATTGTGGAACTAGTGGAGGTCTTTAAAAATGAGATTGAATTCCTTCATACAATTATCACAGCCACCCAGGAAAAGAGAGTTCCGTCCCCGGGCAAGCATGATATGATCTACTTTGATGGTGTTATATTGGCCCACTGCAATGAGTCTGAATGGAATAGGTTTCAATCTGAACACACTAATGAGGCCATTTTGGATCGTGTTGTTAAGGTTAATGTCCCGTATGTTCTAGAACTTAATCAGGAAATTAAAATTTATGAGAAAATTCTAAAACGTTCAGATTTTAATGCCCACATTGCACCACACACGCTACGAATTGCTTCAATGTTTTCAGTAATGTCCCGACTTAAGACATCACAGAAATGTGATTTATTAACAAAAATGAAGATCTACAATGGTGAGGAGGTCATTGAAAAAGGACGCGTGAAGAAGGTTGATATTAATGATCTTAGGGATGAGGCAAGAAATGAGGGAATGAATGGCATTTCCACAAGATTTATTATGAAGGCCATTGATTGTGCCCTTTCAGATGCTGAGAAGAACATTATTACTCCAATTTCAATCATGGATTCTTTAATGAAGCAGGTTAAGGAACAACTAATCAATGAGGAATTTAGAAATTACTGTCTTGAGATTATTCAAAAAACCGTTAGGGAGGAATATCTAAAAATTCTAGAGACAGAAATTGCAAAAGCATTTATTTCGGCTTATGAGGAACAGGCACAATCGCTATTTGACACTTATTTGGATAATGCGGAGGCTTACACCACCCGACAGTCATTAAAGGATAAGGTTACAAAGGAAGAACGTGAACCCGATGAGAAATACATGCAATCTCTAGAAGAACAGATCGGGATTGTGGGATCATCTAAGGACGGGTTTAGAAGTGATGTAACCGCTTACATGTTCGCAAAAATGCGACGAGGGGCTAAGGTTGACTACAGGAGCTATGAGCCGCTTAAGGAGGCCATTGAGAATTATCTGATTAGCTCTGTTAAGGACATGGCCCGAATCGTCACAAAATCCAAGACCCGGGATGATGAACAGCAGAAAAAGTACAGTGACATGGTACAGACACTTATGGATGATTACAATTACAATGAGGATTCCGCCGAAGAAATTTTAGTGTTTGCCAGTAATAATTTGTGGCGTGACAGTTAATATAGTGCAAATGGAGTTGAATTTTGTCAGTTAGGGTTAATTTTATTGAATGGTTATTTATTAGTGGTGCTGTTCTCTTAATATGTGGTTATGATACTTACGCAATCATATTTTTTTGTATTTCATTGCTGGCAGCCCCGGTTAGGTTTGCACTTGAGTTACAGTGTGAGAAAGATAAGCAACAATTAAGTGACGCTTCCTCAGAAAATACTGCACATCAATTTAATCGTTTTACCACGGCACTATCTAGAATAGTGGATGATTAATAAAATTAGGCCGGATTAATCTACATGAACTTAGACAATGGTCCCATAACACACTATACAAAACCAATTTTTGGTTCCAATGTTAAGATTAACATTAAGAAATTCATTGAAAAAGTTGATAATTTAATTCAACAGCTTCATGATAAAAAAATTGGTTTAACATTTACTAGTCGCTATTCATCCCTCCATACTGGTGATATTAGAAGACTGCTCGTCGAATCAAAGTCAGCATCAGGAGCAGAATTACTTCTTCGAAATATACTAATTAATTCAGCATTTGCGGCCCATGAAATTTCACCTGCAGCAGATCTGGTGACAATACTCACGACAAGGTCACTCCTCCGCCGCGCCTTCAAAATTGAAAATTTTATCGTTACATATGATCCTAATTTACCTAAAAATTTAAATAGAATTTTATCAAAAAATTCCAAATTGACCTCCATGGATCGTCTTAATAAATTTTTACACCAGTTTATTGGTGATCCAATGGCCATAAACATGGCAGTTGATTCTACAATTTTAGCCGGAGCAGGCGGGTCAGTTTTTATTGAGAATGAAAAATCAGATCAGGATTTAGTTGAACTGTCACTCGGTTACACATTTCCTGTAACACCAGTACCTGAATTTACTGCAGTGACCCAGGCTCACAGTTGGTCAGGTACACAGGTAAAAATATTAGTAATAGACGGAATAATTGAAAGGGTTTCCGAAATTAATCACTGCCTTGAGGCATGTGCTGAGAGGGAACAGGCATTAATAATCATAGCACGTGGGTTCGCGGAGGAGGTAATTGCAACACTATCAATTAATTTTTCCCGTAAGACCCTGACAGTGGTACCAATAATAGTTGCCTTCGATCTAGATGGTGCCAATATGTTAAAAGACATCTCAGTAGTTTCAGGTACAGATCCAGTGTCATCTCTTAAGGGCGAACTAATATCATCCATTGAGTTTAATGATATTAGTACTGTGGACGAACTTAAAATCATCAATAATGAGTTGACAATTTTTAACTCGCAAGCATTGGAACAAATTAAAAAATTAAAAATAGAGCTGGTAAAAAAGAGAAATGAGGACCCCATTCTCTTTGGTGAGAATGAGGAGTCCCAAAAGACAGTAACAAATATAATCAATCGAAGGCTAGGCTCATTAAGTTCATCATGCTGTAAGATAAAAATTAGTGATAATCACAGTGATAATTTTGGAATTTTTCAGGACAGGATTGAATCATGTATTCAACTCATTAAAAAGACAGCTAAATATGGACTAACATCAACTGATGATATGCTTTTGGATATATCTAAACTTGAAGAAAAAAATATAGATTCATTTGTATTGTTAGAAATTATTAATGATTTAAAGAAATTTGGTTTTAATGATTATCCTTCTATCGCCCTAGCAGAAGGAATAAAAATTGGTCGACATAACGTTAAGAATTATTTATCAATTGCAGGATTTCTAATAACATCTTAAGAAATTTTATATCGTGAATTTTAGTACAGAAGAAGATATTTGGAGAGATGGTTCAGGTAATCAAGCTAGCCTTGCATTAATAATTGAAACATTAAAACTAAATCCAAAAAGTAAGATCCACGCTGGGTGTGATTCACACTTTACCTCCGGCAATAATGTAGTGTTTGCCGTTGTCATATGCATGCACTACTCGACCGGTGGCGGAAAATACTTTTTTAAACGAATTAATGAGCCGGCTAAGCGCTACACTTCACTCGGGACAAGATTATTCAAGGAAGTTGAATTTGCAATACAGGCGGCTCAGTCACTAAAAAATAATAAAATTGTTCGACCAATATTGGTGCATGCTGACATTAATGTCAACCCAGCCGAGAAAAGTTCTAAATTCGCTGGACAAATAAAAAACTATATTATGGCGATGGGATTTAACTTTACATTTAAACCTCTGGCATGGGCATCAAGCTCCGTGGCAGATCGTCATGCAAAATAACTGTTTACCAGTGTTCATGAGAGTCATACAATATATATTACTCAGGAGGAGTTAAAAATGGCTTTAGAGAGTGATGTGGGAAGATTACTAATTAATTTAGTTGATATATTAAAATCAAATGTTGTTAACGATGTCATGGAGTTTATTGCATTAAACGATGATAAATTTAAACTAAATTCTAACGACTTAAGGGCGCTAACCATCAAGTTATCACAGTCCATAGATGTTAATGCGCAAAACCCAGTAAATGAAATTTTAAAAACAGTTAGGCTTAAATAAGTGTGATAAAAATGCACGGCATTAAACACTTAATTGAATGTCATTGTATTCTACCGCAATATAGATCTAGAAAAGATCCAATTTTTCACAGATTTGTTGTATTTTCAATTATTGATGATGGTGATACTGTAGTTCCTAAATTTGCCCAATGCAATAATTGCGGTGCAGTTCACAAGGTTATCGACATATGTAAATCTGAAATATTTCCTGGAAAGGATGAGATAAAAAGTATACGAACAATTGATGACATAAAATTATCATTACCAAATGATATTGTAGATCTATTAAATTCATACTCATGCATGCTGCCGACATGGGAGCAGGCGGAATTAATTTTTCAGGAACAAGATTGGGGTGCTGAGATTGTCCTCACTCGAGAGGAGCTTGATGAGATTGTAACAGGCAAGCTTCTTAAAATCGAAAATGGCACTGCATTTAAAGTTGAGAGTTTTATGATAGGAAATAAACCATGAGTAAAGTAAAAAAATATGGAGTTACTGGGGAGGAAGAATGGGCACATGAGTCTAAAAAATCAAGGGAAATAGTTGCTGAGATTTTAAATTTTGGAGTCTCGCAGAGGCAAATTTATAAAATTGCCTATTTATTATCATTGGAATTAGAAAATAGAGATGCAATGGTAAGCATATCCTCGTGCATAAAAGAACACATGGAAAATGTCGGTAATACAAATACCGGCATTATTACTTAATCAAATTTGATTAAAGGAGAAAATGATGTCATCAAGAATTGTAGATAAATGGACAGAGCTTAAGACTCTAATAGAGAGCATTGATTTAGACGTACACAAGAACGCGAACGGAAACTCATCAGCCGGTGTTAGGGCCAGGCGTGGACTACGAGCCTTAAAGAAGGACGCCGGTGAGCTAGTCAAGCTAACAATCGAAGAAGAAAAATCCAGGAAGTAAAGTTTTATTAATTTTAAGGGGGTGAACTGGTTTCGACTGGAATTTATAGACATTAAGTGTGCAAGTCGGAGGGCAGCGACGGTCTTCGTTAAAAACGCTGAAAACAAAAAAAGCCAATGATAATTTGGTAGATTACGCCTTAGCTGCGTAATCCGGGGCGTCAACTGCCCTGTCAAATAAAGTTGAACATAATGAAGTCCCTAGCCCTTTGGCTAGGTGGTTTTGAGGCACCTAGGTGGGTGGTGCCTCATTTAATGGTTACCCTGCTTAGCAGGTGGATTTCCAAGGTCACATAGGAAAAGGGAAAAGTTGTGGATACTTTGTCAGTTTAGAGAAACTGTCCAAGCTTGTGAATGACGATTAATGTTAAAATTTTAGGACGCGGGTTCGACTCCCGCCACCTCCACCAGACAAACAAGGAAATAAAAAATGTCCGACGAACAGCAAAATGATGACAATTATATCAATCACTCAGACACAGATTTTGATTTTATTGATATGTACAGTGATGATCCTATCGTTGAAAATGATAGGCTCCTACCTGAGAATTCTTCCGGTGCCGCAATCAACTGTGGGTTTATTGGTGTTGGAGGTGCAGGCGGAAAATTAGCCAAGGCATTTTTAGACATAGGTTACAATAAGACGCTGCTAGTCAATACGACGGAAAAAGACCAGCCAAAGGATGTTGACCCATCCCACTTTCTACTGCTCCCAGGTGCCGACGGTGTCGGCAAGGATGTGGATTTAGGAAAGAAGATACTTGATGATAACAGCGCATTATTTGAGGACGCCCTTAGATCTCGCCTAGGAAAAGTTGATTGGTTATTTGTCCTTGCCGGAGGTGGCGGTGGAACCGGTAGTGCCTGTTGGGAATTACATGCCACTATAGAAAGGTACCTAAGGTCACTGGAGGCAGATGGGAAGGTAATTTATATTATAACCAAGCCTACAGCACAGGAGCTTCTCAATCCAACAATATCTAACAATTATGAACAACTGCAGGATGAGGTATCCGAATATCCTCACATTGTATTAGATAATGAAAAACAGCTCCACTTACTTAGAGGTAAGGTTGGCCTGTTAAACATGTATCCGGCAGCAAACACAAACTTTGCCAAGCTACTTCACCAGGTGATGAGAATGGCAAACGAATCCTCTCCAATTCAATCTTTTGATTCAAAAGATCTTGAGAGAAGTTTAAGAGAGCCAGGCAGGATATTCTTAGGTAGCACTATGGTGAAGGATATTGACAATAGGGATCTAGGTTCATTAATTTTTCAGGGCTGTATTAAAGGATCCCCATGTCCGGCGCCCACAAAAGGTCCAGAATCAGGTGTGCTGCTACTGGTAATCACCTCCGACATGGCCGATAATCCAAACATTAGTAATAGGTTGGAAGCTGCCACGGCATATGTTGGAGGCAGAACTAACACACTATTCTCAGGGATTTATATTAAGGAACGCATTCCAGGACTTATTGCCATAACAATGTTTGGCGGTATGTCCTAGCTAGCAAAACTGTTTTAAACCGGGTTTATTTAGAAGTTTCTTAAATATGGATTTTTCTATTTGACAAACTCTCATTCGAGTAATATCAAATAGATTTCCTATTTCCTGAAGTGTCCTAGGACCTTCTTCAGCATGAATAATTACACAATTTTGTGACTCAGGAATTTCATGCCACATTTTACAGTCTGTTTTTTCACAGCAGACAGCTAATTTCTTGTGTGCACGAAAACAAGTAGTCTCTTTTTTTGTGTTTTTTAATTTATCTACTTCCTTGGCTTTTTCATTTTTAAGATTCATAAAGGTGACCTTGTATTAACATTTTTAAAATTAATGTGTAACAGTTGAATGTACATGGTGCAGGTAAGACAAACAATTGGTGACATTATTTTTGATCACCTATTTATGTTAGTTCCGCATGCAAATAAGGGTTTAATACCAATTGCCTAGGATTAAAAAATTAAAGAAAGTTTTCATTCTTGATACTAGCGTGCTTCTTTATGACATGAAGGCGATTCACTCCTTTCCAAACTGTGAAATTATCCTTCCACTCATAATTCTCGATGAACTAGACAGGTTTAAAGACAGGACCGGTCTAATCGGTGAATCAGCACGGTATGTCAACAGGTTCTTAGATAATCTTCGGGCCGAGGGTCGCCTTGATCAGGGTGTCAATGTTGGATCAAGTGGTCAGAGCATTCGAATCCTGATCGAGAATCAAACTGAAGAATTACAGTCGACCCACGGGCTGAACATTGACTATGGTGATAATAAAATCATCATGACAGCCCTTAGGATTAAACGTGAGCAACCCAAGATCATTCTACGTGTCATTACTAAGGATATCAATCTCCGTGTCAAGTGTGATGCCCTAGGGATCACTGCAGAGGATTACTACAAGGATCACCTGGACATCGAGTTAGGCAAGGCTTACACAGGCGTTAAGACCCTAATGTTAGCGGACACGGAGGTTGATGAGTTCTATAGTAACAAAAGATTAGAGATCAATAATGAGGAATATGAGTTGTCTTCCAACGAGTTTATTATTGGGAGGGGATCAGGAAACAATTCTTTCCTAGGCATGTTTAGGGACGGCACCATTATTCCTGTAAATGATGTTAGCATGGAAAAAACAATCGGTGTGGAACCAAAAAATAAAGAACAACGCTTTGCGATTAAGGCCCTTTTGGATCCTAGCATCCCACTGGTTACACTCACCGGGCTAGCCGGCAGTGGTAAAACATTCTTGACATTAATGAGTGGGCTGAACGGCGTCTTTACTGAGTCTTATAAGAGGATAGTCATCACCCGGGTGATGCAGCCTGTTGGTAGGGACGTGGGTTTTCTGCCGGGTGATATTAATGAAAAAATGTCACCGTGGTTAGCACCAATTGTCGATAATTTTAGGCATGCATTTAAAGACCTGAACTATTTTGAAATGATGAAGGAGAAGGACGAGATAGAAATTGCCCCCCTTTCATTCATTCGTGGCAGGACATTTAACAATTCATTTGTGATAGTTGATGAGGCACAGAATGCGACAATCCATGAGCTTAAGACCATCATAACCAGGATTGGAACCGACTCCAAGATCGTTTTATTAGGTGACACGGATCAGATTGACACACCATACATTGATAGGGTTTCCAATGGCCTTTCTATCATTGTTGAGAAGTTTAAAGACATTCCCCTGACCGCACATGTCCAACTAC
>Ga0114999_10004817_pt1 | contig 16178 bp, 9 predicted proteins | sample ArcticOcean_MG_C_3_FD_89820 | JGI IMG/M metagenome (GOLD analysis project Ga0114999, IMG submission 89820) | Marine microbial communities from western Arctic Ocean - ArcticOcean_MG_CB8_126 | ecosystem: Environmental > Aquatic > Marine > Oceanic | place: Arctic Ocean: Canada Basin | collected...
CATGTAATCTTCGGTAACCGGTATTCTTTTTTTACTGTCGATTTTGTCTGATCTTTTAGCACAGTAAAGTTCCATCGTTTCATCGTCGACGAGTATTTTCGAATGACCGTATGCGTACAACCCAGTTATATGTCCGTTCGAGTCGCGTTGGTTGATGAAACTTTTGAATGTTTTGCAGTGCAGACAAAGGAGTGCTTCACCCACCCCGTCTGGCAACGGGTCTCCATTTTGCACCGCGTATTTCCGTCGAAGTGCTTTGTGTTGCATGATATATATGTGTGCGGGCAAAGTAAAGCGTCTGAAGTTCCCGAGTCGATGGAAAACTTCTGCAAACGAGCGTACGGTTTCGAATTCCAACCGGTTGAGGTCGGACAAGAATGTTTTTAAATTGGATTTGGACCCTTCGCGATTGTAATGGTCTTGAATGGAAGAAAGTTCTTGAATGGATTTTTTTTTGATGTTGAAAAATTCCAAATATTCGATGGGAATATCTTGTTCAAACGTCGCTCGTTTGGCGAGTTCCCACATTAAATCATGGTATTCTGTACGAAATTCTCGCGTGGTGTATTCGATGCATCGAACGTCGTCCATTCGTTCGCACTCTTGAATCACGCTTTGCGAGAAGCTCATTCGGTGCGGACGGAAAAGATAATGTACTTGTTGTTTGTTGACGGAAGCAAAATGTGTTTCCATTCCTTTAAATGCCAACGGGTCGTTAAAATCGAAAATTTTATAGAGTCTGAATGTGTTCATAGCACGGACAACGCAGTCGTCGAAATGTGTCCAAAAATAACGTTCTTTTAATTCATCGAGTATTGCGGGTAACATTTTTACGCTGAAGAGTAGAAACTCTTTGACGACGTAAAAGAGCAGCGATTGGTGGTCTCCTCGCATCCAACCCAATAGAACGCCTTTTGTCATTTCTTTGAAACATTTTATCAACGTCAATCGTTTCAAAAACCCGGGTCTGGTAATGGTTGTTTTGTACACGCCTAACAACGAACACTTTAAGCAGCCGAGTATAAATTCGTACACGTCGTCGCGCGTACAAACGTACGCTGAAATTATTTGTTTCAAATTTCGAATCGTACACCGTTGAGGCAAACTCTTACTTATTAAATGTATGATGGGATGTTCTGGACGCTTGTCGCTGAAGAAGCTGCACTTTGCAACGTGGTGGAGGACGTCGGGGAGCATTCCCTCGTAGAAAATACCGTTCGATTCGTTTTGAAAAAGTTCAATTTTCGGTTCGAACTCTACTGCAATGGCTTTGTGATTGCCAAACTCTGTTAGTAAATGTTCGTCTGTCAACACGAGCACGTTGTCGTAATCGAACGATCCGTTGAACGATGCTCTGTCGAACGAATGGCAGAACAACGACCATGTCTGGCTCAACGTATTCTTTCCAACGCACAACCGTTCGTTTTCTTCGATCTCCGCGTTGATACGAAGAACCAACGGGATGTGCATGTCAAGGTACAATGTCAAATAATATTTGATCAACAACGAATATTTGTCCGATTTTAACAATTTTTCGACGTTGTAGATTGTTTTTACCAACGTGCTGCAAATGCGTCTACCGACGCGTCGATGTGGGTGCGACGTTAGCGACAACGGGTCCCAGCTACACGACGTTGGGAAGGAAAGAAAACATGTCGTATCAACTCGATCGACAAAGTTACCGATGAACAACCATTCGTAGGAAGTATTTGTAAAGACTGGATGCAGCATAAGGTTCAGGTCTTTGAGGTATGGGTATATTTTATTACGCCCGTGAGTATCACTACCCCGGGCGTCTAGAACTGGAAAGGCAGCGCGTCGGGGTTTGGGTACGGGATGCCCGTTTGAAGGTAGTAACGCTTGTCTTTGCCGTTTTCACTCTTTCGAACTTCGAGCGTGTGTCCAGTACGGCTGTGGCGCACGATTGGTAGCAACAACCCCTCGTACGTGTCTTTGGAACTGTACTCCGTGTTTTTGGGACAGTATTCTCCTTCCACATTTACCATGTTTGCACAATGTTGAAGGGTCGCGTCGTAGCGCATGCCTTCCGAATTACTGCGAACAGATAACAATTCATGGTAAATTTCTTTGCGGAGACAAAATATACACATTTTTACAAATTTCGGATATTTTCCAGCTTTACGGCGCGCCGCATCTTCCAACGGGGTGTAATATTCTTTCAAAATAAAGGAAAGGTCGCCCGCTCCTTCGATGAACAACCCTTCGCAATTTGATCCCATCGAGCAGTGGCGTTCGCCCTTGTGAAGTTCTGGTTCGGTCATGAACGCTTCTTCCCACGCACGGGGGACGATTTCAATAGAAGCGCGCATATCATTCATCTTGTCCGGGTTGCAAACACTCGCTACGGGACATCTTAACAATGCTGCCAACCCGGGGTAGTCGTACGGGTGTATACGGGAACACTTGTGGCCTTTGCTGACAGCGTCCAGATAATACTCTTCGGGGATCATTATTTCGTCGGTTTCGTCAGAGGGGATAAGACCTTCAATCGATCGAATTTCATGTGTCTCTACCCTACGACGAGGTGCTCGACTTACGGTGTCGAATCGAGTACCATTGACTTTAGCTTTCTTTTTTAAAGGAAGTTTGCTCCTTTGCGACGAACGACGAGCTGATTTTATAGCCTCTTTGCGACGCGTTTCTCCATCGCTGTCGGAATCCTCCGTCGTAGAAACTGCCACAACCGGTTGGGTGGGGGGACGAGTCGATGTCATCTCCTTAAACGCGCGTTTAAACGCCATTTCAATAGTGTTCGCCATGTTAAAGATTTAATAAATCTCTTTTATACCCCACCGTCTCTCTTTTCCCGACTTTCTCTCTTACCCGTCGGTTCTTACCACCCAACTCTTACGGTTCGGTTCATACCATCCGTCTCTCTCGTCTCTCTCGTCTCTCTCGTGTATATTGTTTCTTAATTAATGTTGAAATGGATAATAATATAACCGAGTAGTAAGATAGGCTATAATAGTAAGATAGACTAGTAAAATAGACTAGTAAGATAATAGGGAACCAAAATAAAAGATCTTAATAAAAGATCTTAGTAAAAGATACCATTCTGCTTCTAAAGCACGTTCCTACGAGAATTTCTTTTAGAAAAAGGTTTCTTTTAGAAAAGGTTTCTTTTAGAAAAGGTTTCTTTTAGAAACGTGCTTTAGAGGCAGAAATGCAGCGTTCTGTTTCAACAATGCAACGTTCCAATATAATACCATTGTTAAGAAATAACTTTTTACCACAAACCATGCATCGAGAAACTGGTTCTTTGTCGTAAAGGGTCAAGTCACCTATGGTTAACAAGCGGGGACGGGTCGATGGTTGAGATTCAAGAGTCATGTTTAATCTGTTAATTTGAAGGTTAATATAAGTTTAATCTGTTAATCCAAAGGTTAATTTGAAAGTTAATCTGAAAGTTAATCCGAAAGTTAATCCGAAAGTGAAGTATAATATAAATCAAGTATAATATAAATAAAGTATGTTTAGTCCTCAAAAAAAATACCACCCAATGTTGAAATCGATGTTGGATGAGTGGGTAAAATTTACGCCTATGAAACAAGAATATTTAGATTTTATCTTACATATTAGTATACTACACGAAGATAAAGCGTTGTGTCGTTATATTATCGAGAAAGGTGCTAATTTATCAGCACCGACGTTGAAGTGGTACGCGCCCTTTTTAAACAATTATATTTCCCGAGATTAAAAACTAGAATTTGAATCGAAAGATGTGTTTTCGCACCCTACATCGCATTTCGAATATTCTGAAACGCGTCTTTCGAAAAAGTTTGTTTTTGCCGTAAGACTGATCATTTCCATAAATTTAAACGAGGCGGGCAGTCGCGTGTTATAAAGGTTTTCACACCCCAGTTGTCGTATTAAATGATCCGCAACGTATTCTACATACTCTTTCATATTGGTACTGTTCATCCCTTTCAAGCGTTCTGGTAATATTTCATCGACGAATGCTTTTTCCAAATCTACTGCCGAATCAATAATACTGTACACGGTATCAGTAGGTAAAGGCGGAAACTCTTTGTACAATTCGCATGCAAAGTCCCTATGCAACCCCTCGTCCCTCGATATGAGTTCGTTGGACATATTTAGACCGGGCATGGGCGTGTCTTTGTTTTTCAACCAAAAAATACTTGCAAAAGATGCGGAGAAAAATATACCTTCACAAGCAGCGAACGCGATCAACCGGATACAAAAATCAATGTTTTTTGTTAGATAATCTGACCTTTTCATCATTTTCAACGTCCAATCGGCCTTCGCTTTAGTCGTAGAGTGATTTTCGATACTTTTGAACAATTTTTGTTTCGCACTTTCGTTTTCAGCGAACTTTTCAATGAGTAAAGAATATTGTTCCGAATGTACATTTTCCATAGCAAATTGAAACCCGTAAAATGCTCTGCATTCTGGAATAGTGACCTCGCTCATAAAATTTAGCATTAAATTTTCGATAACGATACCGTCGGATGCCGCGAAAAATGCAAGAGTTTGGAGTATGAACGCGCGTTCGTTATCGTCCAATCGTTCCCACCCTTTGTCGTCTTGTGACAAATCAACTTCTTTCACCGTCCAAAAGCATGCAACATGTTTTTCGTAAAAAGCGTATAGGGTTGGATATTTAATTGGAAAGAGAACAAATCGATCGGATGAATCTTCAAACACGTGCGACATTGACTTCAAAATAATTCTATATTTATAGTTTATAATCAGTTTTCTCATAAAAAAAAATGTACGGCGTCGATGTCATCAAAGGAAGTGAGGGTATGCGACGAACATCGTTATCGTTACAAACAACAACCGACGTATCTTTTTTACGACAGGTGGCAGTGTAGTGTCCGGATTTCAACCCTCCCACGTGGTTGCAGATAGCCTTTAACGAATACGTCTTATTGTCTACGGTTAATCTGTTTTCAAGCAAAATAACCGAATTATTTTTTTGAAAGCTAGATGTAAATCTCTTCAAGTGTATAACGAGAATCGGTGGACCAGTGTCAACAATTATTTGTTTCGACATAGGTTGTTTCGTCTTACAAAAGGAGCAATCAACGGTATCGGATAATTTTTCAACGGACTCGAACGTGTTTAAAAGTTCGGAAATTTTAAGACGTTTGGATTCAAGGGGGAGTTCTAGTGAAATAGATACAAACGGGTACGACGTGTTACTCGTGTGTTCACATACGTCGCATGTCAGTATAGATGTGAATTTCCCAGCGAATGGATTTTTTAACTGTTTGAATTCTTCGAAGACGCCGTCTACGACACATAAAAAGAATTCGTGTGCATCGCATTGTTTCAACAATTCGAATTCTGCATTTTCACGAGCCAACATTTGAACAAAAACGCGCAGCCATCCAATGTCACACCGCGCGAACATCAGTTCGATGAACGACGGGAGCATGCTGTTTTCTTTTGCACACTGAATATCTTTCAATTCGATAACAAATGTTCGGAGATAACGTAGACATTGGAGTATAGAATTTAAATAACACGTATTTCCTAAATTTGGCAAGCCGGACATTATTATATGGTTAAATCGTTATTTATATGTTTACTTTTTGCATCCCCGTTGCAATGAAATCGACCAATTCATCCACCGTACAATAATTCTCATAAACACTTTCTCGTATTGCTTTTGAAATATAATTCTTCGTCGCTGTAAAACTCTTTTTTGGTACATTGTATACGTCCAACGTATTTGTTTCTGGTAACACCGCGGCCAAATACCCCACCCGTCGGATAATCTGTTTTCCTTTCAAATCGAGCCCCTGTTTCATTAAATACAAACAGCTCGGAACAAACAGTTTGAAATTAAATTGCGCCGGTGCGCTTTTACCAGCAGTTGTCAATGTTTTACACATTTCCCAATAGACGATGAGTTCCTTCGTATAGAGTTTAATTATCATTTCTTCTTCTTCGGGTGTTTTTGTAATTAAATTAATCGCATTAACATTTCGTTTTTTCAGTTGTGTCATATAAATCGATATCATATGAGGATACATTTTTAACTGCTTCGTTTTCTCACGCATGATGCGATATTTTTTAACAGCTTTTTCCGCACAACGGTGCGTTTCACATATTTTTTCGTTTTCACACATGAATCGAACGTTTGAGAACAACAGGGAAGTGATAATCTCTTTTGCAATCAACACGCACTGGGTTAGTTTCAAATTGTAGATACCCACGTGTTTCAGAACTTTACCGGACGAATCCCGACTGTAGCGATAAGGGTCTGTTTTGTCTATAATTTCAGGAACACCCGATCTAGACGTGCGTTGCCACGACTGAACCGTCTCACTTTCGTAATATTGTCCACTAATCACGCACACGTTCATAGAATCTTTATTTGTTATGCGTTCGGCGGAACACGTCACATGGCAGTGATGTATTTTCCCCGTGTCTTTGCAAATATAAATGCTAAACAACTTTTCTACCAACGTATTCACGTTTACATTGTCGGGTGGTGGGATGAACGGGCAAACAACGTGGTAAGACGTCCCCACACGATGTATTTCGACCGGCAAACATTCTATTTTACAAATGTCGTAACGACACGAATGTCCTACCACACACTTCGACGCGATTGCATTTGTTATCATCGTTGCCACGACATCGGTAGTTGGTTTCATCGTATATGTCTGCCAATTCTTTTTATACCCCCGTACTTCTGCACTTCTGTCAAAATTAAGAGGTAACAGCGCATTTAATAATTGCTCTGCACTTCTGCTTCAATGTAAAGTGTGTTCTGCACTTATACAACATTTGCTCCATTTCAACATTTAGTGAAAAGTAGTTCGCCAAATTTTTTATAATGGTGTACGCCAGAGAATGTTTTGACCCAGTCTGTGTACGTGTGAGTACGCACATATTCTGTTAAATCATCGATCGACTGTATTTTGTTCGCCATTAAGACCACAGCACTCGAATACCCAATACCCTTTAAATCTGTTAAATCGGTATCAATCGATTCACGTTTGGCACGCGCTTTTGGTTTAACGTTTTCTTTCAGAACAGTCGATAAGTCTTTTCCGTCCAATGCGTGTGTAAGTAATTTGAACAATGCTTGCGCATCGTCCAATGCGTGATGGGCGAAATATTTCATATGAAAAACATCCTTAAAGAGTAACGGTTGGGAGTACGATATTTTACCGGGGAGAAGTTTACGTAGTAATGGGAGACTGTCTACAAAAAACGTCCCTTTCCAATCGACGTCGTGTCCTTTTAAAATTTTTTCATCGAAACTTTTACCATTATGCGCGACCCATAAAATCCCCTGTCCTTTTGTTTTTGCTGCTTGTAAGACATCGTTTGGTTTGTAGAACAAAGGTCCGCTCGGCTTTCCCAACATTCGTTTGGTTTGTAATAGAGACATAGCTTTGTCCCGGTCGTCGTTTTCTTGTTCGAGAGCGAACAACATCTTTTCAGGGTGTTTGTTGGTAAGGGCGACGTCTGATCGTAACAGTAGTTTTGAAATAACAGCGGCCTGTTCCCATCTGTTTTTCCGGCGAACCGAAGATGAGATTGCGCCCTTTTCGGACAAAAGTTTTGTCCAAAACCGTAACGATTTCAAAGGATCTGATCCTAATTTATCGAATTCGCCAATAATATCATCAGCGCACGCGTATTTCGACAACGGGTTTATCATTCGTTGGTACGAAATGGTTTCATTAAACATTGCAAACTCGAATAAAAGCGTGTGTTCGCGTTTGAACCCTTTGCGAATAAAACTAGATTCAACATCGTATGTTAGGAACATTTTAAAATAACAGGGGGCAGTATATATACGGTACATTAATGCATTATATGGTAAGGTACTTTATCGGAAACATTCTTTCGAACGAGGGGTGGAAACCGGAGAACGACCCAACATTTGATTTTACGAAAGAAGAGTCGAAAGATTTAAATTTAAAGGGGGTCCCCGTTCGAATGGAACACCACGATGAAATGGTTGTTGGGAATATAATACGTGGTTGGGATGGTAAAAATGGAAGTAAATGGGTGTTGGGTAAGTTAAACGGTGATAATTACCAGTCACGTTTTGCTCAATTCGCCGTCGATAAGAATAAAACAACTGGTCAGCCGTATTATTCCGGTCTTTCCTTACAACATACACATACGCAGTACGCTTCTGGTAAAAGTAAAAAGAAAGCGATTGAAATTTCACTTTGTTGTGAACCACGAAGACCAGATACTAAAATTGCATTTGTTGATAGTGATAGTGAACCGAATAACAATGAAATAAAAAAAATGTACTATAAAACACACACCGCTTCGAATCAAATGGACTCAAGTGTAACTCAACCTATCACTGAAACACAAGCTTCTCCTGAACCGGACACGATTTCTTCGAATACCACTGAAGAAGCACCGAACGAAGAAAGCTCGGATATGTCTAGAGAAGATATGATGAAAGTGATCATACAACAACAAAAAGAATTAGAAAATAAGAAAACCGGCGATGATACGGAGCGTAATGAACTACTTGAACTAAAACGGATGATGGAAAAACAAAAGGCGGACGAATTAAAGAAGACTACGGAAAAATCGAGTGCGATGATGGAAGCGCTTGTCAACGATTGGGAAAATCAAGTTGATAAAGATCAAATGACAGACTCTCAAAAATTATCAATGCGAAATTTAGTAAAACAATTCCCGACGGAATCAATGGAACTTTTGCGTGTAGCTCACTGCGCGTCCAAACATGCGAAACAACAGGCGGTAAAGTTTGCAGAATTCAAATCGTTGACTGAAAAAACAGTTTTGGCGACCAGATTCGACGAAGTTATGAAAAATAAACGACCGATTCAACCACCGATGCAACCACCCACCCCGGTCCAACAAGTCGTACACGCTGCGTCGAATAAAAGACAAAAAATGATGAGTGATACCGAACATTTTGTAAAGGCGATGTCTAAATACAATGTTTCGGGTAGCGCACGCGATAAGATGGATTCAATTGCTTCTTTTAGCGCTCGTAAACCAATGGAAAATAGATCTTACTTCTAAAACTTACTTATTTAGGATAATTATTAGGAAAACACGACAAACTATTTACAAGATCTACATCTTCTTGTGTTACGGTAGGACGAATACCATCGTACAGCACCACCATCCCATGACAATTCTTCAACCACAACCCGTTTATAGTGGAGCTATCTTCGCTTAAAAACACCTTCTCTAATTTATCTACGTTGGGGTAATACGCGACGTTCAAATTGTAATATTTGCCACGTATTAAATACCCTAACTTACGGTGGTTATAATCTTCTATACCGACACTCTTAAACCACTTGCCGAGCGTCACGTCACGTCCCTCTACTGGAAAATATGCTGACCACGGATGCACGTGTATAATCCCATCGCAGTGAGTGTGGATACCATTGTGAAGATTTGTTTTCTCGTATGCGATATTGCCGGGTACTTTGCACACTGCAGGTTTATTATCGTATATTATATCTTCTGTTACGTTACGGTCGTGAAGTATTATCCGTTTTCCGTCTAAATAAAGTATATATCCCATGTGTATGTGATCTCCAGACAATGGTCTATATTTTAATTCCCAATCTCCCACCGTTTCGCTTGCACGGATTGTATGACAGTTGCTCAACATGTAATCTTTGAAAATAGATGTATATTCGAGAACTGTTGTTTGGCGCAGCACAGCGAAGTTTGAATTGCGTTGATCTTTCAGAATATTGCACAAGGAAGCGAATCTAGATAGATAAAATGTTCGAGCATGAGGTATTTGAACTACCCAAATCATGTTCAAATACAAGAGAATTGGAAAGAAAACGACTGTTGCTACAATAAATTGATTTGACATTTATAAAATATTATCTCTTATTAATACACTAATTTACTAAACCTTCGATCACGCACTCCTTCTCCTAATGACTCCTCGAATTGGTCGATGTTTGTATAACCTTTACGCTTCGAATATTCGAGAAACGTGTAAATAACCGCTGTTGCAAGTCCTACCACTGCGATAATAATTAACGACGTTACCCACCATTCCATACCCGACTCCTCCGATTCTCCGGACGGGTCTCCAGACGGGGCTCCAGACGGTTCATTCTGTTGTGGTTCCGATTCGTCATCCGCGTCATTAGCAGATGTATCGGACGTTGACGAATCCCCCGTTGACGTCGAAGCGGCTATAACCGTCAACCCCCCGGTCGAAACGACGTATTGACTACCTACCGCTCGCAACGTCAACGAGTGTCTAAGATGTCTACGCGCGTCAAGATTATCATTCTCTGCAAGCACAACGAATTTAATTATGAAAAGATCGTTCATTGCATCTGTAATAGGAAGAAAGTTGAATTCAACTTCGTTGTACGTAGAGTTTGATTGATCAATACCACCACCGCATGTCAACGTAGAAAATGGTGTTAGACCATAAATACTATCGGTCAAACCATTTCCTGCATCCGCAAATGTCAAACACCTCCCCGCCGTTTCCAACGAATAAGGTATTGTTTGCGAACCACATTTGCACAAATAATCGTTGCTGACCAATGCACCAGCACTCAAATCAAAATTGATTTCGTACCGTTCAATGTATGTGTCGACTGAACGAATTTGCCACCCGTTGTCCACCGCACGTGCTTTACCTTCGACCGTGACCAATGACGTAGCATTGTCTTCAATGTACAACTCTACACGTGCGGTCCCCATACCCGTCGTGTACGCTTTGCTACAATCGCTTCGGTTAAAAACGGTAGTTGACACGACTGTTTCGAGAGTTTCATCGCATGAAAATGTCGCTGCACTTCGAACGAACCCTGCAGCCGTGTTATGTTCCCCAATCGGACAGTGTAGGTAAGATGTTTCTATGCGTACATCACTGTCGACGTCGACATAATTGAATATTCCGCGAATGACAATATCTGTAAGCGTGTGCGAAAGTTGAGCGTACGTAGACCCACTCGTTGAAGACGGGTCGGTCTGTACAGTAGAAATTGCATCGCAATCTGCTTGCGATATAACGATGCACGTGCTGCGCAATTTGAACGTGTTCGTCGTCGATGTACTGCTCATCGTTCCTTTGTCGATGGTCAACGCGTCGCTATCGTCTCGGTTCGAGTTGATCGATTTCATAGCATCGTTCAATGGTGAACTGTACCAATAAGTATCGTCTTGTAAGAAATATTTCTCGTCACTCTTCAATTCTATCACAAGCTGATATTTATCTGTTTCGCACGATTCCCATGAAATACCTGTCACTCGAACCGCGCGTTCCAACTGAGGTGCTCGAAGACTAGAGACGGAGACGATCGCACTACTGTCACGAGTAATTGTTGTTGTAAATAATTTATCATCGCAGAATTGGTTCGAATTCACGATTGTTCCCGACGATACACTACCGACACGTTCGTATCGAAGCGTTCGATTATACAACATTGCGACAGAACTTACGATTGTATACACGTCCACATCGTCGGATACGCTGTACGAACACTCTCGCCACTGTGTTAAATTCATTTTTGTCGATACGAACGTATTGTTCGGTGCACCTAAATCCTCAAAACCACCCGTATAATCACTAGACGCGTCGCATCCCATTGAACTCCGAAGAACACCGGCACTGTTTTCGTACGATATTGTATCGTGACCGGCACCGTGGTTCACACACTGTCCGTACGCCATTGACACACCCAACTCTTGTTTCAGACCCAATAGACCCATCGCCACACTGTCGAAATCAATTGCCGGGTTAGACGACATGTCTGATAAATACGATCCACCCACTGCCAATACATTCGTCGACAAATCGTATTGCAGAGTAAAGTCGTATTCCAACGAAATACTGTCGCTTGTTGCGTCCGTAGTTCGAGAACACGGTAGACGCAGATCATACACTGCAAACGTGTCGTTTATGTCTCTTAATTGGACGTCCAAAAACCCGGTACACGCGGGGGAAGATCGAATCGTGTGCCATTTCTTTTTACCGTTCAAAGGGTCCGATTCAAAATTAGACTCGCTGCTTTTCAACGCCCCGTAACACGTATTTCCATTCAATATGTTCCGTTCCGTGCAAGCAGTCGATGTTCGGTCGTAACCCATCATAGTATCCGTACCGACGATCTGGTAATACAAGATTTGACCCTCTACTTCGGTATATTTACTAATTTGTATCGTAATCACAGCGCCAGCTTTCACCACCGTTGCCATCTTACGACGGATAAGCGACAATTCCGTGTTTCCGACAATAACTCGACGACGGTCGATTTCCACTATCTTCGAGTAAATTGCGGACGAACACGACGTCGTCCCGTCGGCTTTGCACGAGTCGTAATACTCGGTCTTCTCGAACAACGATACGTAACTCACTTTCGCGAACGCTTGCTGCAATACTTTGATCTTGCAATCGTCGAAAAATAATCTATTTGCAAACGTTAAAAGATCACTCTCCATCGTGTAAACCTTGCCCGTTCCTTTAGAGATGCACTCACTATTAACCTCTAAACCGGTTGTAGAGGTATTTATGATAGATTTATCATCACCCGTCACCACAAGACGCTTGTCCCCTAAGAAATTAAATGTTGAGTCCAAATCATTGTACCCTGTCGTTCCAGATAAGATGGGTGTCATGAATTCACTCAACGCGTACCCATGTTCAAAATGAGGGTCGAACGTTGGATCTTCGCCACAATTGTAACCTGTCCCATTGCAGTTCGGTAACAGGAGGGTGCCATCAAACCGTGACGTGACGGGGGTTGCGAACACATTGGGTAGATCGACGCATGCGGAACTACACCCACTGATTAAACTGTTCACATCGATTGGTACAGACACATCCATTTCGAAAATACCCGAACGTTTAAATCCTTTTATTGCGAGAGCGTTCTCGCACAATTCACACACGACGTAGCCTTTCTTAAAATGTGGCATACCACCGTACTTGAATTCGTAGTTTCCAGAAAGACGATATTGACTGTAAAACCGATCGAAAAACCCCGTACATCCGGTACTTGTCATACCTTCGCCTGCATTTCTACCATGCACTACACAGTCACCGGTTTGGTACGCTGCGAAATTGACTGTTGTTGCGGCCACGTTTTCCCGTAGAAAATCATTCTGGTTCGCGGCGTAGTACCCTTTGTAATCCGTATGAATCTCAATCCCACTTTTGATTAAACTGAAATCACCCACCGTTGGTGATAACGTTTCCACACCCGTCTGCTCGACAATAAGGTACCTTTTGTCAAGAACCAGAAAATCATAAGGTAGTTGCACAGTACCTTTGTCGCTCGAACTACCCGAATATGTTCCGAAACCGGTATACCCACTTGACGCGTACCCAATATCACCGTGAACTGCCTCCAATGAGGGGTCGGGCAAACGGGGAGTACTGTCTACCAAACCAGCTACCAACGCAGAACCTTGATTGAACAACGTGGGGATCTTCACAATCGTTTCGCTTCGCTCGCTTCCAGAAAGCTTAAGCGGGTCTTTTTGGAACCTCACACTTGCATATGTGTACCCGACAAATAAATTATTCTTCATCACGTAATGACATGTTACTTCATTCGTTGTATTCTTTTCTTTAAAAACGGGCTCTCCAGCTACCTGTACAGCGGATGCGCTGCCACTGTCGTGTGGTACGGAACCCACTTTACCCAAACTCATCTTTGACCAAATACCTTCGTAAAAAGTAATAGTACACCCCGTATACAGAGTCGTGTCAGGTACTTCGAACAACGTCACTGCATGTTCGATACAACGGTAATCTTCGTACCCTGTACCGGCTCCTGAGGCAGAACCGCTTGCGTCAGTAATATTGCAATCGAGACTATTTCCAACCGCGTCGATTTGAGTCTCCGCCTCCAAAATTGTTTCAGATTCGTAATCGAACAATGCCGAGACGTATGTTTCAGGATATGTGTAGATAGTACATCGCCCGAAAGTTGGAGTACCGTAGTTCGGTACACACGTTGATTTACCCGGGCAGTTGTCCAGAATTGGATTGTTAACGTCGGATAGATCCTCTGGAATACAGTATCGGTTCGTACCACCCAAATTACGTTCGTGACGCGGTTGCATTAAAGTAACAATCGCACGCTCGCCATTCGCGACGAGTAAAAACATTAAGAATAGTGTAGGAATACGGAAGTAAATACTTGCCATCGTTACACGCGTATACTTCGTTTTATATACTCGGGAAATTTATATTTCTATCTATATAAATATTAAATCTTAAAACAAACATGCTGACAACGAAGCGAACGAAGCGCATTTTTAAAACAAAACAATACGAACGGACATACGCGCTTAAAATAACGTCGCTATCATCGTGTGTTGTACTTGCAATAATTTTTGCATTCGTAATTATTACATTTATGTTCAGACCGTGTACCAAACATATGGATTGCAGCACAAGTAATACATGTTCACACGATTATTGTGAAAACTCGTTTTGTAGACACGAGTGGATTGACCAATGTTGTTTGGACTATACAGACTGTAAATCGACCCAATGCCATACCAGTGTATGTGATAGGGGGACGTGTAGGTTGACACAAATTCAAAATAATTCAGAATGTGACGATTACAATAGATGCACCGTCACCGACGTGTGCTTTAATGGACATTGTGCAGGGAATCAACTCAATTGCAACACCAATCAATGTTCCTTATCATCGTGCCACAAAGATGTCGGGTGTCAGTACCAACACAACGAAGATGGAGAAGCGTGTGACGATGAAAATCAATGCACTCTTGTCGATACTTGCTTTGAAGGATTGTGCGCGTCGGGAATATCAAAAGATTGTACTTCTCTTGACACTAACTGTAAAGTTGGAACATGCGACATCACTTCCGGAGAATGCTTTGCCGTCAATAGAAATAATGGAGTTGTGTGTGACGACACTACTTCGTGTACATATAATGACGAATGCGTTGACGGTACGTGCAAAGGAACGGTGGATCCGTGCTACGACAACAACCCGTGCACTTATGATAAGTGTGTAGAAAATACTGGATGCATGATACAATACCAATACGACAACAACACATGCACACCCGGGTGTACTTCTAGCATACACTGTCCAAACAATTATATATGTCACGATGGGACTTGCTTAAACGTACCTGTAGGCGAAGATTTTGAAATACGGTTCCTAAACTACGAGATACAAAATTGTACTTACACTTCACAAAAATTATTGATGACATATGTTATGGATGCTGCATCGATTACTGTTGCCAACACGAATTATTACAGAATCATACGCGATGAAAACGACTTTGCAACAACCACGCAACAACCACTGGGCTTCATTGACGAGGTCATCGCAATCGAAACATCTTCAATACAAAATGGGATGTCCAGAACCACTTTTACGCTTGCTACCGCATGCCAACCTGTTAGCGAAAACAATTGCGATACCATCTTTCAAAACAGACAGTACATATTCGATGTTACTATCACCAACTGCGAAAACATTACAGGTACACCCTCTCTGTGCATTGATCCTAACTTAGTGGTATCTGTTCTTATACCACTCTCTGTAAACGATTGTTCAGATTTTCAACAAAATTCACAACTCGTTGTATACGGTGCGGCGAACATATACTTTAAAAATTATAAATACATCGAAGGGACGCAGATTATCGCACAGGTTGGAGACACACTCATCATTGCTTTGAAAACTTCCGTATATGCAAACTCAAACTTCAGGGCCTTTATTCACTATATGCGGGCATGTACGCCAAAATCAGGACACGCGTACGCACATTGCGTCACTGGGGAAAACATTATAAACTGTCCAGTCGTTGGATGCTATAATTGGGAAAATTACGATAGTTTTGATTCTCCAATTGAAAACATTTATGACATTATGGAAATCGGGTACTTTACACTAACAAATTCACTTCACGCAAAGGGGTGCTACGACGATGAAATATACCACTCTACACAAGCACAGAGGTGCAATACACCACAACAATGCAACTTAAATGCCGACCAATATTTAAACGAGGTGCTAGACGACGCTATACAGTTCAATTTAGACGTGTTCATTAAAGATGACTACGCGAATGCACTACCCGATGATCCTATCAATACAACTCTAGTAGTATTTGATTTTATCTACAGTCACATAGCATGTGATGGTAGTTTAAGAAGTGCTCGAAACGAAGCTCATAAAATTTCA
>Ga0114999_10004821_pt1 | contig 16164 bp, 13 predicted proteins | sample ArcticOcean_MG_C_3_FD_89820 | JGI IMG/M metagenome (GOLD analysis project Ga0114999, IMG submission 89820) | Marine microbial communities from western Arctic Ocean - ArcticOcean_MG_CB8_126 | ecosystem: Environmental > Aquatic > Marine > Oceanic | place: Arctic Ocean: Canada Basin | collected...
GGATATTCTGAAATTATTCACTTTGCAGAAAAACATAATATACCAGTTGTGACTGGTGATGGAGCTAAGGGAACTTTCCCAGAGAATCACGAATTATCTTTGGGCCAAGCTATAGGAAAAAGAATTTGGGGAGAAAATCCACTTTTGGACTGGCTTGGAACCTGTGATGTTGGGTTGGTATTAGGGGCATCTCTCCCATATAGATCGACCAGAGGTATAGGGTTGCAAATGCCATCAAAACTCATCCATGTTTTGATGGATGAGGAAATTATTAATAAGAACTATGATTCAGAAGTCGCTATAGTAGGTAATTCTGAATTAGTATTACAGCAGATTCAAACCTACATTGGCGATAGAAGTATAGATATAGTAACCCAATATAAGTCCGAGATAACTGATTTAAAAAACCAGATAAATTCGACATTGGAATCTACATGGAGCAATGAAACTAAGACATGGAAAGCCATTAGGGAAGTATTGCCACAGGATACCATTTTTAGTTTGGACCCAACGGTACCTGCCAGTCGAGCTTCTAGAATTTTAGAAATCAACCAGCCTAAATCGTTTATGTACCCGCATGGATGGTTAGGCCTCGGATTCGCTTTTCCTGCTGCTTTAGGAGGAAAAGTTGGGCAACCTGATAAACCAGTAGTTTGTGTGACAGGTGACGGTGGATTCCAATATAACCTACAAGAATTAGCTACGGCTAAACAGTATAATCTCAATCCTATTGTATTAATGTTTAATGATAATGCGTGGGGTGTTTTAAAGGACTATCAGAAGCAAAGATTCGATAGCAAGTTTTTCGCAACTGATTTAGTTAACCCCAATTTTTCTAAATTATTTGATTCCTATGGCTTCGCATCAACAGTTGTAACTAATTTGATTGAATTGACCAAAGCACTAGAGAGTGCAGCGGGAGCAAAAGAATTACAATTGATAGAAGTACAAATCCCTAATGGTTTCTCTGAATTTGTATAGAGTAAGCAATGCCTTCTTTTAATAAAGATTATAGCAAAAGAGTATATCCGTTGGATGCCCATGAATTATCTGAAGAACAGATAGCAGTGACTTTCGCGATGACTTCTAGAAGACCAGACCCATTTGATGAAATCGCAAGGCAAGTTAATCAAGAGAAAGCTGCAGATTTTAGCGAAAAATGGATTGTTGGGTATGGGCATGCGTCCGTGGCTGAGCACGCGGTAATTCATTTAGCTATAGAAAATATTTCACGATTGGCCTGTGATGTATTAGAAGAATCTAGATTAGCTTCTTTTACCGAGAAATCGTCTAGATATCAAGTAATGTTTGAAGATTCATTCTATGTGCCAATAGAGCTATCTCAGTATCCAGACCTTTTAGTTAATTATATAAGAACTTGCAAAAAACTATTTACTACTTATTATAGATTGATCAATGAATGCGCAGACAATTTGAAACTTAGAAATAAACCTAGAAGCTCTGAAACTCAAAACTCTTACGAAGGACGTATGAGGAGAATTGCTACAGATAGTTGCAGGTCAATTCTACCTGCTGCTACATTAACGAATGTTGGCATAACTGCGAATGCCCGTGTTTTGGAACATTCAATTTCTAAGTTAATGTCATCAAATGTACAAGAAGTGCAGGAACTAGGATTGGACATTAGAGATCAAAGTAGAGAAATAATACCGACGTTAATCAAATACGCTGATTCAAGCCCACTTCTAGTGAATTTTTCGGACAAATCATCTTCTGCTGATCCATCGTTAGATAAGGATAATTTAGTTACCACTGAATTAGTAGAGAGTGATCCGAATTCTTTAGATAACATAATAGCAGCTTTGCTGTTTGCTAACAGTTACTCTGACTATAATTCAATTGTAAAAACTGTCTCTATAATGGATGAATCTAGTAAAAAGAACTTCCTCTTTTCTTATTTGAATAACATGGGGCAACATGATGCACCACCTAGAGAATTTGAATTAGCGCAATATAAATTCAGATTTGTTATGGACTATGGCGCACTACGGGAATTTAGACGTCATAGAATGATGTCTTCTATTTATCAATATTTGAACATATGGAATGGATTTAGAGTACCGACTCTAGTTGTTACTGCAGGAATGGATGGCATCTATAATGAAGCTATGAAAGAAGCCAATGAATGTTTCGAAGAGATTTATAAAGTATCTCCCAGCATAGCCCAGTATGTAGTGACACATGGACATTATCAGCAGATCCTCAGTTCTGTAAATTTGAGAGAACTCTATCATTTATTTAAATTGAGGAGTTCTAAGTTAGCGCACTTTGCTATTCGCCAGCCGATTTTAGATGCGATGAAACTAGTAGTGTCTCGAGATCCTATATTGTTTGAAAAATTGCAATTGAAAGACTATCCAGAGTGGTGGCCGTTTAATACAAATTAAGATAATCGCTTTAACTCTTTTGCAAATATCAAGTACAGTACCCCAAGAAATCCGCTTATAATTGCGATAGATCCTAATGCTAAGCCTACATTTATATAGTTAAATAATATCCCTAACGCTAAAATTGAAACGGCTGTGAACCCGCTATCAAAATTATATATGCTGGACACCCTACCTCTAAGGTGGTCAGGCACTATTTGTTGAATCAAAGTATTCGTTCCGACTCTGATATTGGTTTGGCATACTCCTAAAATTAAGAACATTAAGTAAGCTATCCAAATTACACTTAAAAATGAAAGTACGCAAACCGCTAAACAACCAATTATGAGTGCCAAGATTACAGTTAAGCCTTTGTTCAAAGGGAATTCTTTAGATGCTAAATAGAAACTAGTTGTTACTCCTCCCAATCCCATGATTGCTAATAGAGTTCCTCCTATGGCTGGACCTTGGCCCAAAACCTTGACCACAAACATTGGTAATATGAAAACTAATGGCTGGAAAATACAAGTTGGAATAAAGCTAATAGTTATAAGTTGCAACAATGGTTTGTTATTCCAAGTGTATGTAATTCCAGTTTTTAAATCTTGAACGACACTAGTCTTTCCCGAAGGTTTGGCGCTTGCATATGGTGTATTCATTTTGATCATAGATAAAGTAATGCCTAAATACGCTAAAGCTTCTATATAAAAGTTCCATTTAAACCCTATCCAATATATCAACATACCACCAATGGCGGGAGCTAATAATCTAGTAGATGTTCGAGTCATAGCATTTAATGCTGTAGCGTTACGCAAATTACTTAAAGGAACTACATTCGCGATTAGTGATTGGCGAACCGGTCTTATGATTGACTGACTCACCCCGGTAATCCCTACGTAAAGGAACAAATGCCAAATACGTAGAGGACCCGTAACTCCAGTGGAGTTGAAATCTGAGAAAGAAACTAAAGTTGCAAATATTATTGCAAGGATAGTCATGGCCAGTTGGGTCATTTTAATCATAGATGTTCTGTCGAACTTGTCTGCCAAGACTCCTGCCCAAGGTCCGATTAAAAAAACTGGTAATGTCCGTAAAGCAAGAACGCTTCCAGTAATTATGGTGTTGCCGTTGGTTATTTCGAGTACTAACCATCCAACAGTTAGAATTTGTAACCAATCTGCAGAGTTAACACATAAATTTCCAAACCAAAGGAGCCTAAAATCCTTGAATTTTAGTGACTCAAATGTCTTAAACCGCATATTTATTTAGTGGTTTATTCAAAGGTCTCCAAGGATCAGAACAGTCCCTGGTAAAGCCACAATTCGGGCACCGAATTTTACATTTATTTTCGTTCATTTGGAATCCGCAAACTTCGCAAGTCAAATCATAAGTCATCAATTTATCCCAGTATCATTAAGTAATGTAATTCTAATACATATAGATAATGGATACATTGATTTTTACTACCCTTTTAACGTCAATTAGTATCTGCGATTTTTACTGCATCAAAGATATCGTTGATAGATGAGGAATTTTCAAGTTTGCCAAGAATTGCGAATATATGAGTTAATCGTTTCTTGTTCATTATGCCTGTAGTTAAATTAGTGAATTTGCTTTCCACATCTTCGTTAGTAAAAGGGTTGGATTTATGGCCTTTTGGGAAAGAAATTCTTTGGTTGAATTTTTCTCCAGATTTTGTTTTGATTTCTATGTTGCAGTTATATTCCTTTGGATACTTTTGACTGAATTCAGGTAATTCACTGATGGTAGTTTTCTTCATTAAGCCTTTGATTGATTCTCGGCTAAAATTTGGTTCTGAGAATGTGAGTGGGTTTACAGTTCCATCAATAAGTGCTGCTGCTACTAAGTATGGAATACTGTGGTCTGCTGTTTCTCGAGTTGTAGGGTTCCATTTTTCGGGCTGGCTCAAAGGTGAACTTACCCCGCCTTGCTTATAAGATAGAATGTTTATATTTTCAATACTCGTGTGTGTAATTTTAGCGCTAAGTTCACATGCTATTCCTATGGGTGACTGTGTATGAATTTGTGATGGGAAATATTTAAATATGTTTTGTTGTATTTTTCGTACACGAGCATGAGCGTTGAGTTCATTTATTTCTATATTTGGCAATCCCATTTGTTCCCATAGCCCCCTAGGACTCTCAAATGGATTTTCCGGGCCAGTTAATCCTGTTTGTGCTAATCTCGCAGCAAAAACTCCTGATTTTACTGCGTTCGCTGTTGCACAACCTTTCCACATAGACAGTTCTCCTACTCTAGTGACTCCTAGTGGTAGATTGGGTACTAGAGAGAGAGAGACAGCATGCTCTATTTGGTTTTTTGATAGTCCCAGTAATTTAGAAGCTATGCATGCAGCACTCAGTCCTAAAAACAATCCTTGATCCCACCCCAGCTCATTTACTACGACTTCGTCAGACAAAGCACAAAATATGTCATACCCTAATACTATTGAAGTTATCAAGTCTTTGCCAGATGCATTTAATGATTGTGCTAATGTTAAAGCCGCACCGATCATGTCGCTCGGATGCCCGCCACCTGGTGAGAAATAGGAATCGTTGCAGTCTAAGTAACGGATCATAACTGTGTTTGTGAATGATGCCATTTCAGGAGTTGTATAGATATCAGTACCAAGAATTCTCGAAGGAAGAGAGGAAGATGTTTCTGATTTAGATATTGTGCGAGCAAATTTAGCTGGTAGGGAATGAAACCCGCCAATAGCGCATGAAACGGTATCAATTAGAGTTTTTTTGACATGTTCGACGGTTTCGACATCTAATTCACCGTAATTGGTTTCGATCACATGTTGGGCAATTTGCTTTGAGAGAACGGTAGGCATAACTCAGTCGCTACTTTCAATAAGGGCAATTGGAGGCTCATCACCTGTGTTATTTTTCCACCAATCAGAAAATTCCGAATGGCCTATTTTTTCTCGTAGCCTTTTTAAATGAGTAAGTACATGGTTTGCCATTGGAAGATTATTATTTGATATCAGAGTGTACGTTCTGGCTGTCCATTCTAAGGCTTCCTCAATGTCATTTAATTCTTCGCTAATGACTCCAATTTGACCGTAAGTTCTAGCCAATCTATCAATGCTTGAGCTTTGAGAAAAATAATCGGCAGCTCTTTTATACCACTGATTGGCCTGTGCAAATTTTTCCTGCTCATGATACAACAAACCGATTTGCCTGCATTCGTCTCCGCATCCCGTTAAATCCTCGAGAGCCCGTTTTTGTTCAAGAGAAGCTACAAACCACTCCTCAGCTTCATCTTCTAGTTGTCCTCGATCTTGGGATAGCAATCCCAAATAATGGAATTCTCTAGCCATCTGGCCTTTCAATTCTAATCGGTCTGATAAATGGAGGGCTTGTCTATACCAACTTTGCGCTTCTTCAAAGTAATATTGAGCGTGGAATAAAGTTCCCAAGTCATGATATATGAGCATCGCTGTCTCTTCATCACCGTGATTTTCTGCGATGCCCTGCGCTTGTTTGTACCAACTTTCTGCTTCATCATATTTTAATTGAAGTTGAGATAACAATCCCAAGAACCGGTAATCATTGACCATTTCTTCTTGGTTATCTGACTGCTGGTGAATATCTAAAGCTTTATTATATTCTGTTTTGGCATCACCATATTGTCCTTTGTAATATAATATTTTGCCTAGATACTGATAAATCTGTGCAGAGTTTTCTTCTGCCTGAGAAACTGTGTATATCTCATTGGCTTTTTCTAAATATTCTTCTGCGCTTTGCAAATTACGTTTGGTCAGGTAAATTTCTCCCAACTGTGTATACACTGTAGCCAGTTTGAGGTCTTTATTATCTGGATTTTCATTTTCCAGATAATGGATAAGTTCTTGGCATGTTTCTTCTGCTTCAGTTAAATGGTTTCTCTCAATTAAGTCACTTGAAGTAGTGCCTTTTATGTATTCCCAGATTTCTATACTACCATTAGCCGAAGCTGTATCATATGCCGCTCCAGTGATATCTAAAATAGTTATTCGAAGCATATCTAATTCTGTGAATCGCTTTTGCATCTTGTATATTTGGGCTATTGGTTGCATGAGTATTTGGGCTTCTTCCCATTTTGAATCTTCTAAAGCTAATCCTAGTGCTTGAATTATATTCTGTTCTTCTGCTAATATCGCTGTTGCTCCAGAATCAGGATTTTCTTCAAGAGATTCCAGAAAGTGATCTGCAGTATCTACATAAATTCTTACGAATTCTTGTTCTAATTGCTTAATTGAATCGGGGGTTAATGACTTATAGAGTTTTTCTCCTAAGATAGATGGGATTGAATTAGGAATTTGATAAACGCTTGGAGAGATAGCAGAAAGAATACCTGAGTCCTTTGCATTCCTTAGTAAAGCCCTAGTAGCACCCCATCCTAATTCTTCTTTTAGGAGCTTTTGATAAACGGAGCTCTGTGTAAAATGAGTTAATACGTCTAACATGACTCTTTTTTTAAACAGGTAAATTAATGGTAAATGAGTACGGATTCGGTAGGAAGCATGGTTTGAGAACAGTTCAAATGCCATTCTTAGTGGAGATTGGTGTTCATTTGTGATTGTATCCATTTCTTTGACTAACAAATTTGGAGGAGTGTCTTTCAGCAAAGGAGTGAGAATTTCTAAGGCTAAAGGGTGGCCTTGCAAAGCAGTGGTTAATTCAAATATTGAAGATTTGGAAGATTCACTTAGATTACTAAATTCATTGTCTGCCATTATAGATGATACGAATGCCATTTGGTTTTCAGCATTTAATCCCTGTACAGTATATGAGGTCGCTATTGCAGATTGAACAGCGTTATTTTCTTCATTATTTCCGATTATGATAATCTTGGAGATAACATCCTTACCAAATTGTTTTAAGAATGTGATAAGGTCAGCGGTTTCAGATTCACTCCATAAGGATTGAGTATTGTGTGCATCATCCCATATTATTAACGACTTATTTTCTAGCAAATATTCAGAGACTTTTTGATATTGGGCAGAAGGTGTCAGGTCTCCAAAGTTAACACCGAATACAGTGGAACCAATTTCGTGTATCAACCTAGCGAAATTCGATCCCACTCCGATTTCTGAGTAAAAAATGCTACCTGGATAGGTTTTGGCCAATTCATTTTCACGAGCATATTCTAAGATAAGCTGAGTTTTACCACACCCAGGTGATCCAGTGATATGAATGACTGGGTTATCCTCAATTAAGGATTCAATTGTGAGTAATTCTGTCTGTCTACCTACAAACCCGTGAGTGCCGTGAATGGGTAACATGCTAGGCTCAACGATTTCTGGTTGTTGCATAGTTTATTCATTCTTTGTTTATTAAATTTTATCAAGTGATGAACTAGGTTAGCTGCCCCGGACACCAGCTTTTTTGGACTCTTTTGTTTGTTTCAACCATCGCCATCTTTGCAGAGGATCGCTTACTGCTCGCAACCATACTCCGAATAAATTGAAACTCAAGGCTGTAAGGAATATTGCCATTCCTGGGACTATAACTACCCACCAAGCACGTACTATGTAGTCTCTACCTTGAGAGAGCATTAAACCCCAAGATGAATCTGGAGGCTGGATACCGAATCCTAAGAAACTTAATGTGGTTTCGGTCAAAATATTTCTCGGAACTTCTAATGCTGCAATTGTTAGTATCGGCGTAATTAAGTTAGGCAATATATGGTGTGTAATAATTCTGCTATCTTTGGCGCCTATAGATCTTGCAGCATCGACGAAAGCTTGTTCTCTTAGAGACATGACAACCCCACGTGCAACTCTGCAATATAGCATCCATCTGGCAATAGCAAATACTATTATTATATTAATAAAACTTGGTCCGAGGATATATAACACAATTAACGCGAGTAATAGCAAAGGGACAGACATAAATATGTCTACAGTACGCATGATAATATCATCGACTATTCCTCTATAGTACCCTGCCATAACTCCTAAAAGAAGGCCTAATGCTCCAGATACTACAACTCCTAATGCTCGAACTGAGATGGAAATTCTACCCCCGTATATCAACCGGGTAAGCATATCTCTGCCTAAATGATCAGTACCAAAAAGGAAGAATCTTTGTTCTGTGGTAGGTGGACTGACCATTACATTCTTGGCCTCACCAGTTGATAATGGTGGTAAATGGCGTAGTCTTAACTGTTGCTCTTCGTAAGGGTATGGCGCAACTAACGGTGCGAAGGCTGCACAAAGTATCACTAGCACTAAAAATAAAGTAGACAGTAATGTAATCCAGTCACTTAGGAAGGCTTGAACCAATTGATGGTTCCAGAAACGTGAAAGTATATTAGATTTGCTAGATGTTTCTAAACTTATATCATTTTGCATATTTTGAAATCACTCTCTTCTTTATTAGGCTTTTGGATATGCTTAGCTGTATGAAACTCGAGGGTCCAACCACGTGTAAATCAAATCGACTAATAAATTGATACCCATAACCATCAATGCGATAACGAATACTGATGCTGTCACTACTGGCAAGTCTCTGGCGGTGATGGCATCTACTAGTAGTTTTCCTAAACCAGGCCATCCAAAGATGATTTCTACTGCGGTCGCTCCATTCATAAATCCTGCTAATTCGTCTCCCATCAGGGTGACAATAGAAATGGCAGCATTTTTTAGGACGTGAGCATACAGAACCTTATTTTCTCCTAAGCCTTTAGCGCGTGCTGTTGATACGTATTGTTTTCCCATTTCTTCTATCATGGTAGCTCTAGTTATTTGGGCGTTTCTACCTATCACTCTTGGGGACAAAGTCAAACATGGTAGTATTAAATATACCCAGCCTGTTGGCCCTAGGCCATTAAAACCAGACGTTGGCAGTAGCCCTGCATTTACTGCTAGAACTAAAATCAATACTAAGCCTAGCCAAAATTCTGGTATCGATATTACGGCAAATGATAATATGTTTACTATTCTATCTATCATACCTCTCGGCCTTCTAGCCGCTATCATGCCCAAAGGTACTCCGACTATACCAACACCCCAAGCAACCAATGCCAACATGGCAGTGTTTGGGAGCATTCTGAAAACTATGTCTCTTGCAGGAATTCTATGCCTTAGTGATGTTTCAAAATCAAGTGTAGCTAAATTAACATAGAAATCTGCGAATCTTACATAAAGTGGGCGGTCAAGACCATACTTCGCTCGGATTATGGCGATCGCTTCTTCTGACGCATCTTCGTCTACTAAGAGCTCTACAGGGTCTCCTAGCACATTTATTGCAAGAAATAATAACCCCATCAATCCGAGGATTATAAAGAATGAATGGCCTACTCGCCTTATCATGTAATTACGCAATGTTACACACCGTCCTATCTAATGGTAGTACCTTAGTCTTACATTCACACTTCTACCGCATGGTGATGCAAGTATACTGGGTGGTTCATAGAATTTGCAATGATAATAACTACATTATTGTGAATTGAGATGTATGGTTGCGTACCTCATATTCTTTCATAATACATTATGCAATGCAGTTGCCATTTATTAAGAAAGAATTATCCAGCAATTTTTTTAATTTCTAAGGTCTCTCCGGGGGCCACAGCGACTCTTCTAACAGTTATTCCGAGTTTTAAACACCAATAACCTAATGTTGCTTTACTAACATCCATTTCATCTGCAGCTGCAGATAAACCTTTTTCATTAACTATCTCTGGAATTAATTTTTCTAAATCTCTTTGAAACTGTTTTTCAACTCGTAACATAAGTTTCGTCTTTCGCGCCATTAGGGTACCTCTTTATCACTCATTTCCAATCTTGGAAATCGAAGTTAACACTTATATAGAACTATGTCAATATAAGTTCAAAATTTGTCTAGAAATAATCTAAGAATATGCTAATATTTGTCTTAAATTAATATAAAAACTGTAAACCTCAATTTGGAATTAATTTGTATAAGCGGTGTTGAAATTCTGTTAGGGTTAGCAGGTTTTTAGACTGGAAGTTTCGTTATTTCATCTTGAACGAACTTGTTTAAAGGAAGGATCCCTAGGTCACTGGAATTTGATATAGTCACCCCATTTTCTCGAGTGACCACACTTCCAATTCTAGTGGATTTAATACCTGACAGAGACAATTCAGACATCAATGCTTTGGTCGATTTTGGGTTGACTGTAATTATTAAACTGCCAGAAGCGATAGTTCCAAGTGGATCCAAGCCCAGATTGTTATAGAATTCCTGTATGTCACGGTCGACACTCAAATTGTCTATATGAATACCTGCTTTGGCACAGTCAGCAATTTCGTAGAGTGCTGTAGAAATGCCACCCTCAGTTGGATCATGCATGCAATGGACTGAAGAATGTTTTTTGGCTATGTGCGCTTCTGCCAACACGCTAATATCGGACGGATTTATCAAATCTTTTAATCGTCTGATTAAACTATTAGGAATATTCAGAGAAGTCAGGTAGTTTGAGTGTGTTGTTAAAGCAATATAAGTTCCTTCAATAGGAAATGTTTTGGTTATGATAATGTCGTCACCATACCGGGCGTTGGCAGTAGGTTTAATTTGGCTAGGTTCTGCTACGCCTATCATAGTCCCAGCAATTGTGATTTTATTCACAGTTTGAGTTATTTCGCTGTGACCTCCAATTAATTGGACATTAATATTTTTGCAAGCTCCCACTATGTCTGAAAAAATGTGAGAAAATTCCTCTTCCGATGTACCGGGTGGCATCAGCACTGTGGCGCAAAACCATTTCGGTGTTCCTCCGCTAGCAGCTATATCGTTAGCATTTATTATCACTGAGTGACTGCCGGGGTTTGGGGTCGAGAACGTTATAGGATCACTTCCGATGAGTAACATGGAGTTTCCAAAGTTTAATATTGCGGTATCCTCGCCGATTGCGGGAGGGGTTGTTAAATTTGAGTCACAAATTTCCAATGTTCTTAATAATTCATTCAGTATGTTATTGGGAACTTTTCCTATTTCCATTTTTCTACCTTCCAGTAAACAGTAGCTATTTGGGAGTTGGGTTTAGCAATTTCTTATAGATCCATTGTAATCCTTAATAGTTATCGTAAATACCATTATGATTGATTTATATATTGAAAATGAATCAATGCTGGAGGATATCGCTAACCTGGTGTAAAATCATGAAGCCGATTAGATTAATTGTTTATAAACCGTACAGATAACCATAAGGAGCCAATGTATTAATGGAAGAATTATTTTGGGACCAACTATTGCCCCAAAACGATCCAGATATAGAACTATGCATATTCCCTCATCTAAAGGAATTTATTGCCATTGACTTGAGATTCCAAGACCCTGTAGTTGAACTTCTTGATACTTCTGATGTTTTCGACAATGATTTTTCTTTATGCGTAGAGCAAGAGATTTCTGAATTTCTAAAAGACAACCAAAGCTTTCCGTTCGCTCATTTGATAAACCTTCCTAATAAAATAGAAGAAATTGTTAGAGGAGTCGCTATGACGTTTGTTTTGAATGCTTTAGATATCGATATTGACGATGAAGAAAATGTTCCCTCCATAGTGGTTTATGTTATTAACGGAGGCTCTTTAAGTGAGCATTCCGACCAATTAGTGAAATACCTGACCAAACAATGTGAATACTCTAACAAAAACTTTGAAGATAACGATTGGGCTGAGGTCATTTATTCTCTTAGAGATCGAGAAAAACAAGAGTTTGATAATATAACCAAATTAAAATCGTATGAAGCATTCAATTTAGAATCTTTAGACTATTTCACTTTTTGGGAAAATAGAAACTAAATATATTTATACCACTAGGACGAAACCTGCGTGAAAATCGGCATAATTTCTGACACACATTTAGCTGGCCGTGGTAAAAATTTACCTCCTTCCGTATTCTCAGTATTTAGTGAAGTGGAATTAATATTACATTGCGAGGATTTAGAATGTATAGGAGTGTTAGATACTCTAGAACTTATAGCTCCAGTCAAAGCCATCAGAGGATATGAAGATCCAAGAGAACCTGGCTGCAGGTTAGTCAATAAAACAAGAGTTATTACAGTCCAAAATACCATATCTGATGTTATTAAAATAGGAATAGTCCATGATATACAGTGGCCTTACTCTCCAATATATACTAGCCTTAACGGAGATGAATTAAATTTCTCTGATTCCGATATTAGTCTTCTAGTAAAAATGTTTTTGGAAGTATTGTCGATATAGTTGTTTTCGGTGACACCCATGAAGAAATGATATGTTATAAAGATAATATTTTGTGGATGAATCCAGGAAGCCCTACTTATCCTGGTAAGAAACATAAATTTGGTAGTTTGGGAACTGTAGGTATAATAGAAATAATAGGGAATGACATTTTTCCAATTATCGTAAATTTGAAGAATTATAAAATTGATTAATGTTTCTAGATATTGTCTCACTTTACACGGAGAAGAGTTGTTTTGATCACACATTTAATAATAGGAATAGTCCAAGGAATTGTTGAATGGATCCCAGTAAGCTCTGAAGGCATTCTCGTTATAATCTTTAGATGCTGCACTTCAATCGGTTGGCAAGAAGCAATTTCTATAGCATTGTTATTGCATTTTGGAACGGCAGTATCCAGCGTAATTTATTTCCGTAAAGAAATAGTAGAAATGCTGAAATTTAGGGATTGGACTCAAGGAACCCAAAAACATTTATTATCTGCAATTATTATTTCCACTTTTTTCACTGGTATATCGGGGATACCAATCTATATTACTTTGACTGACATGCCCAGTGCATATGGGTACTATTTGATGATTGCAATAGGAGTGCTCATAATAATTACAGGGGTTGTCCAAATTAGGCAAATAACGAAAACTGGTAAATCCATTGCTGATTTAAATATTTATGAAATTATCATTTTTGGTTTGATTCAAGGCTTGTCGATATTACCTGGGTTGAGCCGCTCAGCTTTGACAATATCATTTTTGTTAAGCCGCAAATTAAACGTTGAAGAGTCTCTTAGGTTGAGTTATTTGGTTAGTATACCGGTTAGTGTTGGAGGAGGAATGTTAGGATTGATAGGCTTGGGAGTAAGCAATGTCGGGATCAATCATATTGTGGGTATATTGGCTGCGTTTATAGTGGGGCTTGCGACTATTGGATTGTTAATGAATGTACTCAAGAAGATTCCTATGGGTATAGTAGCAATGTTGACAGGAGTGATTGTCATAGTATCTACATTGGTTTAAATAAATGGACCACGATGGGTACCCATCGTGGTCCATTTATTTAAATTTAAGTGTTTATATATATGAAATTAGTGGAGAAACCGCTACAAAGACAGGAGCAAATACTAATGAAACGATTGCCATTAACTTTAGTAGTATGTTTAGAGAAGGACCTGAGGTGTCTTTAAATGGATCACCAACTACATCTCCCTCTACAGCGGCTTTATGAGAATCAGATCCCTTGCCTCCGTAATGACCGAGCTCTACGTACTTTTTAGCATTGTCCCAACTACCTCCGGCACTTGCCATTGTTATGGCTAACATAAAACCAGACGCAACAGCACCTATTAACATGCCTCCCAAAGCTTCAGATCCTAGTATTAGTCCCATCGCGATCGGCATTATTACTGCAATCATGCCAGGGATTATCATCTCTTTTAGGGCACCACGGGTGCTGATGTCCACGCATCTTTCATAATCGGGTTTCGCCGTTCCTTCCATTAACCCTTCAATTTCTCTGAATTGACGACGAACCTCTGTGACAATGGCGAATGCGGCTCTTCCGACTGCGTTCATTGTTAAAGCAGAAAATACAAACGGAAGCATAGCACCAATGAGCATTCCAGTTAAAGTGGTGTGTTTTAGAATGTTAATACCGCCTTGGTCAAATAAGCCAGCAGCTTGGGCAAATGCTGCTAACAGTGCTAACGATGTTAACGCAGCAGATCCTATTGCAAATCCCTTGCCAGTAGCTGCGGTGGTATTGCCTAACGCGTCTAGTGCATCAGTTCGTTGACGAACTTCTGGAGCCAATTGAGCCTGTTCGGCGATTCCTCCGGCATTGTCGGCTACTGGTCCATATGCATCTGTAGCCAGAGTAATGCCCAAAGTTGAAAGTAAACCTACGCCTGCCAGAGCGATACCATAGAATTCTTTTAATTCAAACGCTATTAATATAGTAGCGCCGACTGCTATTACGGGAATCAACGTACTCATCATTCCTGAAGCAAATCCACTTATAATCACAGTGGCTGCACCGGTTTGAGCATTTTCAGCTACAGTTTTGGTAGGTTTGTATTCGTAAGAAGTATAATATTCTGTAGCAGTGCCGATAACAATACCAGCTATTAACCCTGTAATAATGCAAATGAATAAATTAAGCCCATCTGTCATATCTAAGAAGTAGATGATGCCTGCAGCAAATATTGCTACTAGGATTGATGACGAATAAATTCCTCTTCTTAGCGCCCAAAGGAGCTGTCCGAAATTAGCATTCTCACTACTCCTTACCATGAAAGTTCCTAAGATTGATGCCAAAATACCAGCTCCGGCTAACATTAACGGTAATAAAGCTTCTTTGCTGCTTATAATGGCCATGCTGCCTGCTTCTAAAGCTATTGCTGATATAATTGACCCTACATAAGATTCGAAAAGGTCTGCTCCCATTCCAGCGACATCCCCGACATTGTCCCCGACATTGTCGGCAATAACTCCAGGGTTTCTAGGATCGTCTTCAGGTATTCCTGCTTCTATTTTACCTACCAGGTCAGATCCTACGTCAGCTGCTTTAGTGAATATACCTCCACCAACCCTAGCGAATAATGCGATTGAGCTAGCGCCAAATCCAAATCCTGCTATGACACTAGGATTTTGGAATATAACCCATAGTACCGAAACTCCAATGAGACCCATTCCTACTACAGTCATACCCATGACTGTTCCTGATGAAAAGGCGACTCTGAGTGCTGGGTTAAGACCATGCATAGCAGAAGCGGCAGTTCTCACATTGGCTCGGACGGCAACATGCATTCCTATGTATCCTGCAGATGCTGAGCATATTGCTCCGGCAAGGTAGGATATTGCAGTTCCAGGTATAACCGAACCAAGAGCATAATAGTCAATTAAAAACCCTATTAAAACTCCTACTACGATTACAAACGGTAACAGTATCAAATATTCTCTTTTCAAAAACGCTGCAGCTCCAGCTTGGATAGCGTCTCCTATTTCTTTCATTTTTTGATTACCAGCATCTACTTTTAAGATTCTGATTGCGGTAATGATTGCAAATAGTAGGGCTATAACACCCGATCCGATGATCAAAACTATTGGTAACATTAAATACCTCTAACATATATAAAATCAATTTGGTCTACTGACCGCGACGAAGTTTACACAGAGACTATTGACCTGTCAATGAATATGAGCTTCAAGATTTACTGTTTTTCATTATTTATAGTTATTGATAAACTATTCTTACTTTTATGGGGATTTAAACTAGTATTAGGAGATGAATTATGAACACTCTATTTTCTTTAGAAGGGAAAACAGCATTAATAACAGGAGGTAATGGTGGCTTAGGATTAGGAATGGCAGAAGGGCTCGTAAATCAAGGAGCAGCAGTGGTTTTAACAGGAAGAGATAAAAAGAAACTTTCTGAGGCTGTTTCTGAAATAAAAAATATTGGTGGGCAGGCATTCTCTATGGCAGGTGATGTCAATGATATAAATGATTTGTCCAAAATTGTAGAAAACGCTGTCACTTGTACGGGCAAAATAGATATCGTTATAAATAACGCAGGAGTTAATATTAGGAA
>Ga0114999_10004822_pt1 | contig 16162 bp, 17 predicted proteins | sample ArcticOcean_MG_C_3_FD_89820 | JGI IMG/M metagenome (GOLD analysis project Ga0114999, IMG submission 89820) | Marine microbial communities from western Arctic Ocean - ArcticOcean_MG_CB8_126 | ecosystem: Environmental > Aquatic > Marine > Oceanic | place: Arctic Ocean: Canada Basin | collected...
AGTCGAAGTCCGCCTTGACCTTGAAGATCTCACGGAAAACCTCGTCGTAGCCGTACAGCAGGTGGTAATAACGCGGGTTGCCGATCAGGCAGACCTTGACGTTGAGCGGCATGGGCTCCGGGTTCAGCGTGGCCGCGGAGAACAGGCCATAACGCTCGGCGTTGTCTTCTACCCGAATTTCTTTGTTGACCAGAGCGCGCTTGAGCGCTTCGTAGCAGAACGGACTGCGTAGCACGTCTTCGATGTCGAGCACGAGATAACCGCCGTTGGCCTTGGCCAGCGATCCGGCGCGAATCATTGTGAAGTCGGTCAGCAGGGCGCCAAACTGCGCCCGACGCTCGATGTGTCCGACGAGGTTGGCATACGTCGGATTGCTCTCGATCACTACGGGCGCGCCGTCACTCGCGCCGTTGTCGACCACGAGGTTGAGGCTGTACCGATTCAGATCGGGCTCCTGCTTCGGCATCTTCAGGCCCGGAATCAGGAGCGACGGCTCCTCCTGCGGCTTGAACTGTTCGATGTTCTCGAGCACGTCCTGCTCGAATTGGCGCAGGTACTCGCTCACGCCGTCGAGGTCCTGGTAGCGCTTCGTGATGTTGAGCATCAGCGTACCCAGCACGTTCATCGCGATCTGGCGGTTCAGGTCTCGCTGTTCTTCCTTCTGCGTATGACCGAGGTCCTTGATGTCCGACATCACCTCGCGAATGTGCGTCTGCAGGTCCTCCATCCGCGAGTCGAGCGCGGTACGCTCGTCCTCGGGCATCTCCTGGTATTCCTCTGGCGTCAACGGGTTGTCGTCGTGCACGGGAATGGCACGGAACCCCATCGGGGTGCTCTTGATCTTGAAGCCGCGTTCGCCGGCCTCGGTTTCGAGCGCATCGAGGAGTGCCTGCTTCCGTTTCTGGAACTTCTCGCCCGTCGTCCGCTGTTGCTCCTCGTACGCCTTGCCGTCGAACGCCTTCGGCACCAGCTCCTGCAGATCCTCAACGAGCTCCTTCAGGTCGTCGCGGAGCCGTGCTCCCTTGCCGGCCGGCATGACGAGAACGCGCGGCGTATCGGGATCGCTGAAGTTGTGGACGTACGCAATATCAGGCGGCGTTGGGCGATCCTTCGAAGTGTTTTCCAGAATCCGTCGAAGGATCGTCTTGCGCCCGGTTCCCGGCGCGCCGGCGAGGAAGAGGTTGAATCCGGAACTCGATATGTCGACACCAAACTCGATGGCGCGGACGGCGCGATCCTGACCGATGACATCGTTGAGCGCTTCGAGTTCATCGGTCGTGCCAAACCCGAGCGTCTCGGGGTCGCACGAGTTGCGCAACTCACCGGGGGCAAGCTTCAGACTATCGGTCATGGTGTCTCGCGGGCCGAACGGTGCGACAGTTGGCTTTAGAGAGGCAGCAGCGACCAGATCACGCCGGATGCCGCCAGCACCACAACGATGCCCACCAGCACCTTGAGCACCCAGCTGGTGCCGCCGCCAGCGACCATGCGGTCGTAGCGAGCGCCAAAGTCGTCTGGCTCGCCGTTGATCCCGACGCCGGGTCGATCACTCATGTCGCGCTCTCCTCGCTAGCCGCAGGGGCCGTGAAACTGCCCAACAGTGACAGGCACTGTTGTCGGAATACCGGATCATCTCGCAAGTCGCCGGCAAATGCTGTCGTCCGGGTAATCGGACCGCGCTGACGCTTGCCCCGGGCAAACACGCAAAGATGCTCCGCCTCGAGAACACAGGCGGCGCCGCGCGCCTTCACGCCGTCGGCTAGCCACGTCGCCACCTCCTGCCCTAGGCGCTCCTGGAGCTGCAGGCGCCGCGACAAAGCGTGCACCAATTCCTCGAGATGCCCCAGTCCAAGCAACCGATCTCCCGGCAGGTACGCGACATGGGCGTACCCGAAGAACGGGAGCAGATGATGACTGCATACCGAGACGAACGGCACCGAACTCAGCGTGACCAGGTCACCGGCGACCTGGTCGAACGTGCCCTCCAGAACGGCCGAGGGTTCGATCTGATAGCCACCAACAAGCGCATCAGCCCAGGCCTCGGCACTTCGGGCAGCGGCATCTACCGCCGCCTCATCCGTTAGTCCGGCCGCAGCTAGAAAGTCCACCATCGCCGCAGCCATGGCTGCCCTGTCGGGCTTGCCGGCCGCGGGCGAGTCGGGTCCGTCGTCGGAGTTGGACATGGACTGATTCTCGAGTTTCGGAGGGCCGACCTTGCGACGCAATTGCCGCAGAGTAGTGGCCTCATTGAGTCAATGCAATACCGGCTCGTTGGCCGCAAGGACGGCCGCCATCGTGTCGCGCACCTCGCGACGAAGAGCATCTCGGTCTTCCATCTCGAGATCCGCCGTGGGCACCGGTTCGAGGAATTCGATCTCGACTGTCCCGGCGCACAGTCGCATGCTGCCGCGCGGCCAGATCTCGCGGGTGCCCCGAAGTACCACGGGCACGATCGGGGCTCCTGCCTGGATGGCCATCACGAACGATCCTTTCTTGAAGGCACCGAGTTTGCCGGTGACGCTCCGCGTCCCCTCGGGGAATACCATGAAGTCGTGGCCATCACCAAGCACTTCCGCGGCCGCGGTTAGCGTTGAGATCGCCTTCTTCCGATCGCCGCGATGGGCCGCCGGGAATCCGGCCATCCTCATGACGGTTCCGAAGACCGGGATCTTGAACACCTCCGCCTTGGCCAGAGTGCGGACGTCGCGGCCTGTCGCCATATAAGCAACGGGTGGATCGTTGTTGCTCACGTGGTTGGCCAGGAACACGTAGGCCACGTCCGGGTCGAGATGCTTCTTCCCGGAGACCACCAGTCGAATACCGCCCACAGCGAAGATTGTCCAGATCCCGAGTCGCGCGAGCTTGTACAGCAGCCGCGGCGAGCCTGAGACCCAGGCGATGAGAAGGCCAGGCGGACCGAGAAGGGTGATAGCAACCGCGGTGGTGAGACCGATGACGACGCTACGAATCAATGGCCGCGACTAGTGCAGGCGGTACGTAACGGTAAACACAGCTATCACCGGTATTGGCTCGCCGTCCTTCATCCCGGGCCTGAACACCCACGATTGAATGGCGTCCATCGCGCGGCGATTCAGCTCGTCGTCGGGCAGGCCACGAAGTAACCGCGGCTCGACCACCTTGCCATCGACGTCGACGATCGCCTCGATCCAGACCTCGCCCTGAATTCCGCGGCGGGTGGCTTCGGGCGTGTACTCAGGATCTACCTGGCGAATGATCTCTGGCGACATGACGCCGCCGTCGCCGGCGCGAACCGCCGAACCGCGCAGGCCGACACCCGGAATGCCGCTCGGCATGCCGAACGCGAAATCCTCATCCATGTCTCCGAATTCAGCATAGGCCGTGTCGTCGGGCTCGATCGGCTCCGGATCATTCGGAGTCGGGTCCGGAATCGGAATCGGGGTCGTCTTCTTCTTCTGCTTGACCTTCTTGGCCTTGACGGGCGGAGCGGGCGGCGTATAGCGCTTGACCACCGTAGCTGCCGTGCGATCGAGCGGCACCACCTCAAGCTCCCGGGCCGGAATGATCAACAGGAACGCTATGAAATGGAAAACGAGCGCGGCGATCCCAGCCTTCTTGAGTGTGACCTCGCGCTCTGCCGATTCCGAGAAATACTCGGTAACCACCTGGGCACCCTGGCCCGGAGCCGAGCTGGCCTCGTGCGTACTCTCGGCACGCATTTTCGCCCAGCGTTTATGCTGGGCGCTTCGCAGCGAGAGCCTGGGATATTTGCCGCCGCCGAGATCCATTAGTCAGATCGCCTTTTGCCCGGAACCGTTCACCCACACGGGTTGATTATAGGTGCCTCCCCAATAGGGGTCTATGACGCAGGCACGATCGAGATGTTGAGCGCGCCGCCGCCCGGCTGTATGCTGCTTTGCTGAATACCAGAGTACGGTTACGCGACAGCCTCCCGACCGCCCGCCTACCCTAGGAATGCGAGCTAGCATGGCAACCGCAGCGAAGAGGAAACGGCCGAAGAAGGTCTCCAAGGTAATCGCCATCGTCCGCCGCGATGATTGCACCGGCTGCGAAGCCTGCATCATCTTCTGCCCGGTCGACTGCATCGACCTGAAGCAGCCCGACGCGAACCCTGCCGAGAAGTACGTTCTTATCGACAAGGAAACTTGCATCGGTTGTCTGCTCTGCGCGCGCTACTGCCCGTGGGATGCGATCGACATGGTGCAACGTGCGCCCTTCGAGCAGACTGGCGATCTCATCTTCGCCTAGCGTCGCACCTCAAGCAATCTCCAACGCGGCGATCTCGCACTGCGCATCGGCCGAATCGTAGCGGGTCCGCGCGCGGTCCACGTCGCCTCTGGCCACATAGGCCTCAGCGAGCGCACAGTTCGTCTCCGGGATCAGGTACGTCGATGTGCCGCGCAGCTCATCTACGAGCAGCAGCGTGTTGACTGCGCGATCCAGTTGGCCCCGCGCCAGGTACTCCCGGCCGAGGCGAAAGTACAGGTCCGGAATCTGAGGACGCTTCAGTGCTGCGGCGACCCACGCCGCGAAAGCCTCCTCGGGGCGCTCCTGGATGGCGTAGAGCACTCCTAACTGGTAGCTCGCAGTACCTACATCCGGGTGAACGTCCGCCGCGCCCAGAAACAGCTCCTCGGCTTCGCCAAACCGGCGCGCATCGACAGCGGCTTTGCCCTGACGGATCAGCATCATGGCGTAGAGCTCTCGGACTCGGATATTGTCGGGCTGTTCCATGAAAAGAATCTCGAGGCTCTCGAGAATGGGCGCGGCGTCGCCGCCCTGAAACGCCCAGGTCTCGCCCAGCAGTAGCGTGTATTCCAGCCGAGCGTCGAAGTCGTCCGGATTCGCGTCCAGGTGGAGCTGGTAAAAGCCCAGCGCGCGAGCGCGATCGTTATAGTCGGCCGCTTCCTTGGCGCGAGTCAGGTCGGTGCGCGCATCAGCGCATCCGGCTATCGCGATGACAGCGAGAGCGATGACAGCTGCGACGCCACGTCCGATCACGGTTGTCCCCCTTGCGCCGCGTCGGGCGGCTCGTGCTGACGTAGATGCTGATAGGCGGCCATGACGCCCCGCTGGATAATCGCGCGTGCGAACGGATGATCAGCGTACAGATCTGTGACCGTCTCGAAGCCATCGCCTGCCACGCGTGCACGTGCCGCATCTGTCGAGTTACCCGACGCAGCCAGTACGCGAGCCATCTGGTGGAGACGGCTTTTGAAGCGCGCCCGCTCGAGGTCGTCGAAGCTATCGGCGACGCCGGCGACGGCCTGATCTACCTGCTGCTTGCGTTGATCCTCGTCAACGAGAACCTCGCTCGTCTCGGCTGCCCGAACAGCAGTCGCGGCATTCTCCGCAGCGTCGCCGAGGATGGCCCAGTTGGAGAAGTACGGCGCGCCCAGAAGCTCCACCGCGTCGCGGAGCGCCTCGCGTCGGGCGTCCTCGCCAGCTGGAGGCTCCGGCAGATCCCCCACCCCTTCGCCCGTGGTCTCGAACAGAGGGGCTGCCGTGCCGGAGCAAAACTCCGCGTAGCCCGACGGAATCTCGGTGGCGCTCGACTCATTGAGAGCCTCTGCTTCGCGCAAGATACCGGCCACGGCGGCTGGTGCGGCCTTCGCCAGCAAGACCGCCGGGTTCTCACGTAGACGCGTCATATGCTGGCGGAAATCACCGCGTGTGGTCTTGAGTACCTCCGCCTTGCGGATCCCATGCACGTCATCGATCACGGCCTCGAGAAGGCCATAGCCGCCCGTCGAGTTTGGGATCAGCATCCAAAGAATACGGCCCCCGAGTCCGTCCACGCCGGTGATATAGCCGAGCGAATCGCCGGCGATATCAGGTTCGATCTCGAGCGAGAAAGCTCCGCGAGGTTCGGCATCATCAACGGTGATTCCCCGCGCTCTGAGCTGGTGCAGCGCACGCTTGGCGCGCTTGGCCGACTCGCGGTCGGAGGCCCCAACGATGGCCTGCAACAGCGCAACGGCACGCTCGTCGCCCGACGCCCCGAGGCGTTCGGCTACCGTCGCGGAATCCACCTGTCCCTCCTCCATCGCGATCGCAGCAACGTCCGGCCCGGCGGCAATGCCGCGCTCGGTCCAGGCGTCGAGCGTTGGCTGTCGCCATGCTTCCGGCAGATCGAGAACAGCGCGCAGCCCCGGTACATCCGGCGCGCCAACGAAGTTCTCGGCTAGCGTGAGAGTCGCGACCACAGCCTCCGGCACGTCCGTACCGGAGTCCTGCAACGCGCGGATCGCGGCGCTCTTGGCCTCGAGCGGCGCAGCGCGACGAAGCGCCGCCTCGGCAATAGCGTCCTCAAGGTCGGGCGTCTTGAGCAAGCGAGCCAGATGTATCGTCGCCGTCAGGTCGTCCGCGGCCGCTGCGTCCAACAGGTTGGCCAGCGCTGCCGTCTGGTTGCCTGGCGCTGAACGGATAGCGTCGAGGTGTTCGTAGCGGAGCGATGTCGCTTCACTGCGCCGACTCAGATCGCGCGCCGCTCGCTGTAGGACCTGCTGTAGCTCATGGGATTCGGACATAGCTCGATTATAGAACCGCGCCTCTCGCGAAGCGCGGGACAAAGGTAACGTCGCCGCTCAGCGGGGTGGCGCGTATCGCGCGAAGATGAGGCGCAGGCCCTCGAGTGTGAGTAGCGGATCAACGCGATCAACGTTCTTGCACGCGCTCCCGATTGTTGCCGACCAGCCCCCCGTGGCCACCACCTGCGGCGTCGTCCCAAGCTCAGCGACGATACGGCGCAGCAGTCCATCGACCAATTCGGCGTAGCCGTAGAAGAGCCCCGATTGGACGCTGCCCGTCGTATCCCGACCGATGACTTGGGCAGGCTCCTCAATGTGAACCCGCGGGAGGCGTGCAGCGCGCTGAAAGAGGGCATCCGCGGACACGCCGATGCCCGTGGCGATCACTCCGCCCAAGTAGGCCCCCTGAGCGTCGACCACGTCGAAGGTCGTGGCGGTGCCGAAGTCGACCACGACGACCGGTGCGCCGTACTTCTCGCGCGCGGCGACCGCGTTCACAATGCGGTCAGCACCGACTGCGGCGGCCGGCTCGTAGAGGATCGGGAGGTCGTCGACAAGATCAGCGCTGACCATGAGCGGGGCACGTCCGAAGTAGCGCTCTCCCATCCCCTGCAACGCCGCGGTCAGCGGTGGCACGACGCTGGCAGCCACGATGCCCTCGATCGCACCCACTGGGATGTCTTCGAGTTCGAGCAGCGTCCGGATGCTCACGCCAAGCTCATCGGCCGTCCACTCGCGGTGAGTGGAGAGCCTCCATTCGCCGGCAAGTTCTCCGCCTGTATCGAAAACGCCAAACTGCGTCTGGGTGTTGCCGACGTCAATGGCTAGGAGCATTGTCGATCTCTCCTGTTGGGCGCGTTGGCTCAGAGGTCGCCGAAGCGGGTCAGATCCTGGAAGGCGCGATACCTGGCAGCGATCTGATCTTCGTCCAGATGGCGGATCCCGTCGAGGCTGAAGGCCTCCACGCAAAATGAGGCCATCACACTCCCGGCAACGATCGCTCGTCGCAGGGCATCCGGGCCGTGTTCGCCCGAGCGCGCCAGGTGCCCCATGAAACCGCCCGCGAACGTGTCGCCGGCTCCGGTCGGGTCGGCCAGCTTGCGCAGAGGGAAGCCGGGTACGCTGAACACGTCGTCCCCAAGAAAGGCGGTGGCTCCGTGCTCGCCGCGCTTGATCACGATTGCGGAGGGCCCCATCTCCATGATGATCTCTGCTGCCTTGACGAGGTTGTACTCGTCGGCGAGCTGCCGGGCCTCTTCGTCGTTGATGACCAGAATATCGATCCGACCCAGCACCTCTATCAGGGCGTCTCGGGCTCCTTCGATCCAGTAGTTCATCGTGTCGAGCGCCACCAGTTGCGGCGCGTCGACCTGGCCGAGCACGGACAACTGTAGCTGCGGCGCGATGTTGGCGAGGAAGACGTGTGACGCGCTGCGATAGGCAGGCGGAAGCTCGGGATCGAACTCTTCGAAAACGTTCAACTCCGTGAAAAGGGTCGCGCGCTCGTTGAGATTCTGCGAATACTTCCCGCCCCACCGGAACGACCGCCCTGGCTTTCGCTCGATGCCCTCGGTATCGATCCCGTGCGCGCTGAACACCGCGACGTCGTCGTCCGAGAAGTCGTCACCGACGACGCCCACCACCTGGACAGGGCAAAAATAGGATGCGGCTACCGAGAAGAACGTCGCGGCCCCACCGAGGGTGTCCTCAGCCGAGCCGTAGGGAGTTGTCACGGTGTCGTATGCCACCGATCCGACGACGACGATGCTCATTCAGGCTCCTTCGAGTTTTCTGGCAAAAGCGAATCAAAAAGAATGGACAAGCGCTGGCGCTTTGATGCCGCCGTCTGGTCGGGGGCGGTGATCAGCGCACGGGATGCGTCACCGCATGACGACGGGGCGTCGGCCGGGCAGGCGGCGATCGCCCGCCGTAGCACCCGTTGGGCATTGCCCACCGAGTTCATGAGATTGTTCATCGCCAATTCGGCGGTCACATCGTCATGCTCGTCATGCCAGCAGTCGTAGTCACAGGCCATCGCCAGCGTCGCGTAGCCGATACCCGCCTCGCGGGCCAACTTGGCCTCCGTGGCGTTGGTCATCCCAATCACCGACATGCCCCACGATCGGTAGAGTTGGCTCTCTGCGCGCGTCGAGAACTGCGGCCCGTCAATACAAAGGTAGGTGCCGCCTTCGTGGATCGTCACCGCCTCAGCGTGCCCAGCGTCGCCCAGCAACGCGCCGAGTCGGGAGCAAACCGGGTCGGCCATCGCGACATGGACGACCGCGCCGGGCTCGGCGAACGTCGCTACTCGACCGCGCGTTCGGTCGACGAACTGGTCGGGAATCACCATGTGCATCGGCTCGATCTCTTTGCGGAGGCTGCCGACCGCGCTGACCGAGAACAGGTTGGCGACTCCCAGCGTCTTGAAGCCGTAGATGTTGGCCCGGTACGGGACGTCGCTCGGCGGGAAGTGGTGACCACGGCGATGCCGTGCCAGGAACGCGACCGAGGTGCCGTCTACTTCTCCCAGTACAAACTGATCCGACGGATCGCCGTATGGAGTTTCAACGGCGATCTCATCGTGGACCTCAAATCCTTCCATCGCGTAGAGGCCGCTGCCGCCGATCACGCCGATTCTCGAAACTGAGCTCTTCATGCGTGCATCCAGATCGACTAACGGTCGCGCTTCAACAGTTCACGCGCATGCTCGCGTAAACCGGCCGTTGCTTCGACTCCGCCGAGCATTCGCGCGAGCTCATCCATCCGCCCAGCGTCGTCGAGGGTCGTGGTTTTCACTGTCGTCCGCTCCCCGGATGCCGACTTACTGACCTGAATCTGGGCGCCTGCCCGCGCCGCGATCTGCGGCAGATGCGTAACGACCAGGACCTGGTGCGACGCGCCGAGACCGCCGAGTCGCTCGGCCAGACGATCAGCAACCTGACCGCCACCGATGCCCGCATCAATCTCGTCGAAGACAAGGGTTTGCGGAGGTGCTCCGGCGAGGGCCGCGAGCTTCAGCGCAAGAAGGACGCGCGACATCTCGCCGCCCGACGCCACACGCGAAAGCGGCCTCTCCAGCTCGCCCGGGTTGGCCGCGAGTTCGAACTCTACACCCTCATATCCGGCCCGTGTCGCACCCGGCGGCAGGCCGGCGCCAGCGTCACGCTGACCTGCTGACAGTCGCGCAACGAAGCGTGATGATTCCATGCCGAGCTCCTGTAACTCGTCGGTGATTCGTCGCTGCAGGGCATCTGCGGCCGCCGACCGTGCCGCGCCGAGGCGCTGTGCAGCGACGTCGTATTCGCGCACGGCAGCCCGCGCCGCCTCGGCAAGTCTCTGGAGGTCCAGGTCGTGATTCTCGATCGCATCGATCTCACGCATCGACTCCTCGGCTCGCGCCAGAACATCGGCGATCGTGTCACCGTATTTCCGCCTGAGAGAGTCGATCTGGTCGAGACGTGTTTCCACCGCCGTGAGCCGCGCCGGATCCGATTGCAGGGTGTCACGGTACGCCTGCAGCGAACGCCCCATTTCTTCGACGTTGAAGCGGGCCTCCTCCAACCCCGCCGTGGGTAGATCAGCACTGGAATCGAGAGCCGTAATGGTCGCCAGCGATCGTTCGGCCCGCGCGATGAGCGCGCTCGCAGAGTGCTCCGCCTCATACAGAGTCGCCAGCGCTTCGTCCGCGGCGCTCGACAGCTCGTCGGCATGCCGCAGTCGCTGACGCTCGCCGCCAAGTGCACCCTCCTCAACCGGATCAAGTTCGGCAGCCTCGATCTCGGCGAGCTGGAACTTCAGGTAGTCGGCCCGCTGGGCGGGGTCGCGATCGTCGTCTCTGAGCTGGGCGAACTGTGCGTGCAACTGCGTGGCTGCATCCCAGCGCGACGCCACTTCTGCTCGGAGCAAGCCCAGGTCGCCCGACGCGTCCAGCAGCGCCAGCTGTGCCGCGGGGGCCAACAGCGTCTGGCTCTCGTGCTGGCCGACGATATCCACTAGCAGGGTCCCGAGTCGGCTCAGCATCGCCACCGTCACCAGCGTGTCGTTGACGTAGGCGCGGCTGCCACCGGCGCTAAGGCGACGGCGAACGAGTAGCTCTGACTCGTGCGATTCGATTCCCTCGTCGGCCAGCAAATCGCGTACATCGGCACGATCGGTGATGTCGAAGAGCGCCTCGACCGTCGCCTCCCGCGCTCCGGCCCGAACCTGATCGAGCGAGGCGCGGCGGCCGATCACGAGGTCGAGTCCGCCAAGGATGATCGACTTACCGGCGCCGGTTTCGCCGGTGAACGCGACCAGGCCGCGGGCGGGCTCGATCCTGGCGTCTTCGACCAGCGCAAGATCACGAATTCTCACGTATGTGAGCATCGGTTCAATGAGGTAGGACGGCCAGCCCCACTCGCCTCCCGGTGCATTGTGTATGAGTACGTAACGATGACATGCACAGACCGTCGTGTTAGTTTGATTTCATATGCTACCGGGCAGTGGGTGGTCCGGTAGCGGCTGTTCCCTACCGCAACCATAGCGGGTAACAGCTCGACAAAGACCGCGTGGGGGATCCCTTGCTACTACTGCAGGCGGGTTTCATGTCCGAGGGTGCCCTTGGACTGATCAGTAATCTGGGCCTGTTCGCACAGATAATCCTGAGCATTCTGGCTCTGTTTTCTGTCTTTTCATGGGCCGTCATCGTCGACCGGGTGCTGCTTTTTCGCAAGGCCACGCGCCAAGGAACCGACTTCCTCGAAGCCTTCCACACGAGCAACAAGTTTTCCGAGCTGCGCAAGGCAAGCGACGATCTTGAGACCACGCCGCTGAGCAGCATCTTCATGGCGGGGTATGCCGAGATCTCGGCGCAGTTCGAAGCTGCCGAAGGCGAGCGCCCGACAATCCAGATGGAGCCGCTCGAGCGCACCCTACGACGCGCGGCCCACGGTGAGAGGCGGGTACTCGAGCGCGGCATGCTGTTCCTCGCCACGACGAGCTCCGCGACGCCGTTCATCGGCCTGTTCGGAACGGTCTGGGGCATCATGAACGCGTTCCAGAACATCGGTGCATTCGGCAACGCCAATCTGGCGATCGTGGCACCAGGAATCAGCGAGGCGCTGCTCACTACCGCGGGCGGGCTATTTGCGGCGATCCCCGCCGTCATCGCCTACAACCACCTGAACGGGCGCATCCGGGGTTACGTTACCGACATGGAGGACTTCGGTCTGGAGTTCATGAACGTGGTGCAGAAAACCTGGCGCGGCGAGTCCTCGACATGAGCGAGCGCTGGTTCGACCACGACACGCCGGTGATGGCCGACATCAACGTGACACCGCTAGTGGACGTCGCCCTGGTGCTCCTGGTTGTCTTCATGATCACGGCGCCGATGCTCGTGCAGGGAGCCAGCGTGCAGCTGCCGCGTACCGCGCATATGGACGTCCTGCCCCAGGACCAGCTGGTCATCACGATTACCGCCGAAGAGCAGATCCAGCTCAACGACGATGTCGTAGCTCTCGACGAACTCAGCGAACGACTCTCACCGCGAGTGACCCCGGGCAGGTCCGTCCTGGTCTACGCGGACGAGTCAGTCCAACATGGACTGGTGATGCAGGTGGTCGCGACCGCCCACTCACTGGGCGCGAGCATCGGCATTGTCACGGAACCCATCCCCGACCGCTGACCGCATGCCGTACTCAGTCGACCGCGTGATCTCGGAACGCCCTGAAACGGATCAGCAGTTCCGCGCCTCAATCATCACCTCGCTGACGGTGCACGCTGGGCTGGGTCTGATTCTGTTCGTGGGCCCCTTGCTGTGGCCCCAGACTCCGATCATGTTGAATATCGTGCCGGTCAACGTGGCGATGCCGCCCGCGGCATCCGCGCCTCCCCCCGCTGCGGCTGAGCTCGAGCCCGTAGTTGAGGAAGCTGAGCCGGAGCCGGAAGAGCCTGCCCCCGAGCCCGAGCCCGTCGTTTCCGAACCCGAAGCGGTTCCCCGGAACATCGAGAACGTGCGCCGCGAGGAGGAAGAGGCAGCTGAGCGTGAGGCCGTACGCGAGGCCGAAGCCGAGGCTGAACGTCAGCGCATAGCAGATGAGGAACGGCGGCGACATGAAGCAGAGGCCGAGCGTCGACGTCTGGCAGAGGAAGAGCGCCAGCGCGAAGAAGAAGAGGCGCGCCGGCGCCAACCACAGAAGGCGGCGCGGCGTGGCGCGACCCCACCGCAGCAGCAGAATGCCCAGCGCACCGGTATCGACCTCACCAGCGCCGAAGACGACACTCGTGGATTCACGGTCGAGGAGTTCCCCTACGCTCACTACCTTGGCCGTATCCGCGATCTCATTTCGGCTGGCTGGAAACCGCCGCCTCGCGGACCCTACGCGCCACAACGTCGCAACGAAGTGTTCTTCCGCATCGGCCGAGATGGACGGTTAGTTGTCCAACCGCGGATGACTAGCGCTTCGGGCGGAAATCTTTTTGACCGTGCCGCGATGCAAGCCATCGCCCAGGCCGCCCCCTTCCCACCTCTGCCCCGGGAGTACCAGGGCCAATCTCTCGGAGTTGGACTTGCCTTCGTTCAGGAATAGCTGTTCGACCAAGACGATCGTTGGTGCGGGCATCGCACTCGTTGCGATGCTGAGTATTGCCGATAGCACCCCAGCCCAAGATCAGGACGTAATGCTCGAGATCCGGCAACGCACCGGCACCGCGATCAAGGTCGCTCTGCCAACGTTTCTCGCTGGCGGCAGCGCCGCGGAGCACGCGCGGGTGATCCACACGGTCCTACGTCAGGATCTCGAATACTCGATGGTGTTCGAGATCGTCGATCCGCGTGTCTATCCGTCCGCGGCGCCAGGCGAACCCATTCCATGGGACGCATGGCGCAGCACCGGCGCCCGGGCGCTCGTTCAGGGCGACGTGCGCATGGAAGACAGCAACCTGGTTGTCGAATTCCGGCTGTACGACGTCGCTACCGGGCGCCAGGTCGACGGCAAGCGCCGCACCAACCCTCTCGCAGGGCGCAGCGAGGAATCCGTCATGTACGTACTTCGGCAGGTCGCTCACTACTTCAACGACGAAGCCATTCTGCACTACACGGGCGTCCGCGGCGTCGCTTCGACCCAGGTGGCCTTTGTCTCTGATCGTGAGCAGCCGGTCGGTACGCCGCAGAAAGAGGTCTTCGTGATGAGCTACGACGGTGAACGTCAGCGCCGCATCACGTACAACAAATCCATCGCACTATCGCCAAGCTTCTCGCCGCAGGGCGATCGGATTGCGTACCAAACTTACGTTTTGCGCGACGGTTTCCCCCGTGCCGAAATCCACATGATCCTCAAGACCGGCGGGCAGCCCTCGGTAGTTATGGGTTGCGACGGAACCAACAACGGGCCCTCGTTCTCGCCGGACGGGACGCAGATCGCGATCTCGTCCAGTTGTTCAGGCAACTCGGAGATCTGGCTGATCAACGACAACGCGAGCCGGCGGCGGCAGATCACGCACAATCCGGCCGCTGACGTTTCGCCCGCCTGGTCCCCGAATGCCGATCAGATCGTCTTCGTCTCGGACCGCAGCGGAGCCCAGCAACTCTATGTCATGGACGCCACAGGGTTGAACACGCGGCGACTGTCAGCGCCCGGCGGGCAGAAGGATGATCCGACCTGGCAACCCGTCCGTGGTGACCTTATCGCCTTCACGGCCTCGACGGGCGGCAACAACTTCGATATTTTTGTATACGATCTGCACACTGACCGAGTTCATCAACTAACTAGTGGCCGTGGCAGGAAGGAAGCGCCCTCGTGGTCTCCTGACGGACGGCAACTAGTATTTGAGCGGGCACAAGGCAGCAGCGTGCAGATCTGGATGATGGGCTTCGACGGATCTCACCAGCGTATGCTGACGAGTGCCGGCAGCAACATAACCCCCGCCTGGGGGAACCGCCCCTAACCGCTCCAGGTTCGGAAGGAAAAAAAGAATGATGCGTACACCCACCAAGCGAATCCCTTTGCTGGCGTTGCTCGCGCTAGCCGTCCTGATCTCGGCATGCTCGAAGGATGCACCGCCGGCCCCAACCCCAGCGCCGGTGCCGCCACCGGCGCCAGCGCCTGAACCGCCGCGCGAGGTCGAGCCGATCGAAGCCGGCGAGTGGGAAGAAGCCGAGGTTGTGGAGGAATCCTTCCTTTCAGCCGAACAGATCAACAGCCGTCAGCTGTTGCGCACGATCTTCTTCGACTACGACCGTGCCGAGATCCGAGGCGATCAGCGCGCTACTCTGCAGGCCAACGCCGACTGGCTCCGCGACCACCCGAACGTTCGTATTCTGGTGGAAGGACACTGCGATGAGCGTGGGACCCGCGAATACAACCTCGCGCTCGGCGATCAGCGTGCGCAGGCGGCACGCGACTACATGATCTCCCTGGGCATCAACGCCAGCCGTATCGAGATCATCTCCTACGGTGAAGAGAACCCGCTGGCCATGGGCGAAGGCGAGCAGTTCTATTCGCAGAACCGCCGTGGCGAGTTTGTTGCAGTGACCTCGGAGCAAGGCTCAAACTAACGCGAATCTGGGAACTGGCAGCCGGGCCTGGGTGGGCCCGGTGCCAACTCCCAAGGGGGTACCGTCCTTGCGACTCGTCGCGAGCTGCGCCGTTTTTGTCACGCTCGCTCCCCTTCTCGCCTGCACGTCGTTCGAACAACGCGTGGTCGCCGTTGAAAACCGCCAGGCCGCTATCGAGCAGCTGCTGAGTGACTTGCAGAGCGCGCTCGCCGAGACGCAGTCGCGCCTGCAACGCGTGCAGTCGGACATCGATGGAGCGCTCGATCCGCTGCGGACCCAGAACGCCGATCGCGGCGAAGATCTACGCGCCATGCGGCGCGAGGTCACGGCCCTCGAACAGCAGATCGACGAGTTCACCATCCGCATCGGCGAACTCGCTGAGGCCAGCGCCGGCACAGGAGGCAATTCAACCGGTCCGCAGGTAGGAGCGGCCATGCCGCCCGCGCGTGGCCAGCGCACCGTCGATGATGGCGCCCCGGCTGCGGCAGTGAACGACGACGCCCTGGCACTGTATAACGGCGCCTACAACGATTACCTGCGCGACAATCACGAACTCTGCATTCAGGGATTCGAAGAGTACCTCCGGCGCTACCCGACGTCAGCGCGTGCCGCCAATAGCCGCTACTGGATCGGCATCTGTCATCGCGAACTCGGCCGACCGGATCAGGCACGGCGCGAATTCCAGCAGCTCATCGCCGACTACCCTGCGAGCGAACTCGCGGCCGACGCAATGTTCAACGACGCGATGATCCTGCGGGATCTCGGCAGGACAGCCGACGCCGCACAGACCTTCACTCGGCTCATCCAGGCGTATCCGACCCGTGACGCGGCATTCCTGGCTTGTGGTCAGCTCGAAGAACTGGACGTCGAACTGCCCGCGGCGTGCGCTAGCTAGCGGCGTCGACACTACGAGCTTGCGCCGCGCCGCCTCAGCGTCAAGAATCGGCTGCTCGAAACACTCGACGCGTGGCCGTTCCGAAGTCAGTGCGTGCCCGTCAGGGCGAATCAACCATATAGAAGGGGCGAGATGATTAACAAAGTAATCCTGATCGGCAACGTGGGACGCGACCCGGAACTCCGCTACACGGCCAGCGGTACC
>Ga0114999_10004823_pt1 | contig 16161 bp, 11 predicted proteins | sample ArcticOcean_MG_C_3_FD_89820 | JGI IMG/M metagenome (GOLD analysis project Ga0114999, IMG submission 89820) | Marine microbial communities from western Arctic Ocean - ArcticOcean_MG_CB8_126 | ecosystem: Environmental > Aquatic > Marine > Oceanic | place: Arctic Ocean: Canada Basin | collected...
AAATCTCCTAACGGGGAATCGATGTCTGATGACGATGGAGGCATTGGTACTAATTCTTCTCTTCAGAAGGTACTGTTAACGTCCGACGGCATCTACGAGATTATCATTAGTGCATGGCCTGGTACGACAGGTGGTTACCTACTGACTTTGAATCTTGATGCTGGGGGCGATTGGCTCACTCAAGTGGAGGAAGCCACTGTTGCAATCATAGCTACTCCCATACCAACTCCAGTGACAATGAGCACACCAATCCCTACCACGTCATCCGCATCACAAACCATCGTTGGCTCTCGCCCCGTGATAACCCAGGAGGTCATAAACAGAATGCCCCTGATGACAATTGAAGAAGTAACAAAATGGATCCCACAGACATGGCAGAAGACGTACCGATACGAAGACATTAAACGCGGCGGAACATTTATAAATGCTGTTACCTGGGACGTTTCAAAATGGGATCCACGCATGACAGCTGCGGGCGGAACTGCAGTCGTCAGTAACATGGTCTATATGGCTCTGCTCAAATTCGACACTGGCCCTGATGCAGATGCTTTGAACCCGCCATTAACACCAAGGCTCGCTGAGACATGGGAGTTTAGCGACGATTCAATGACAGCAACCTTCAACCTGCATCAAGGGATGCACTGGGGCGACATGGACGACCCCTTCCAGTTAGGACCTGAAATCGTTGCTGAGGACGTGAAGTGGTCGCTACTCGAATTGAGAGATAACAGTGTACATAGCGGTGCTTTCGCAACTATTGAAAGTATCGATACACCAGACAACTACACGGTGGTCCTTAATTTCAATGCTCCATCCCTATGGCTCTTGCCAAACCTAGCTATCAAAGACCACCCGATCATCAATCCTCATATATTCAAGGCCGACAGGCAGGTGACTGAAATAGTCGGACCTGGCCCATTTATCCTTGAATCTGCCGAGAAGAGCATCAGGGTGCGCATGGTAGCAAATCCAAACTACTTCTTTAAGGATGACCAAGGCGGTCAACTGCCTTACATTGACGCTGTGGAATTCCTCGTCGTACCTGACGCATCTACGAAAGTTGCTATGCTTCGCACAGGCCGTGCAGACTACGCCTACGGAGCAACTTCAGGACGAATTGAAGAGTTCGGATCCTTACTCAAGAACAAACCCGATATGGTAGCATACCCTAGCGAAAGCCCTTACGCATGCTGCATATCCTTCCAGCAAAATGATCCAATATGGTCCGACGTGAATGCACGAAGGGCTGTAGCACTCGCAGTAGACGGGAAAGGCATAGGGGACGTGCTCTTTGGCTACAATCACGCTCCGGTACCACTCCGCGCATCATGGTATTTCTGGATGGATGAAATGCCTTCATGGGACTCTGACCTCGATGCCCTCTATGGAGAATATATCTGGCACTACGATCCTGAACGAGCACAGTCAATGTGGGACGCAACTGGATACGGCGAGATTGAAGAATCAATTGAATATTACGCCTACTCGACAGCCTACACTGACACACTGGCGCTTGTGGTAGAGGATCTCAAAAAGATAGGGATCAAAGCCAAAATCGACAGTAGAGACTACAGTGCATACAACGGCCCGCTCGCCCAAGGTGCACTCCCTGGAATCTTCTGGTCCTGGGCAGCATCTTTCCCTGGGCTAGGCAGTATGATGTACTTCCGGTACAACACAAACGGTACAGTAAACCGCGAGAACATCAACGACCCACTAATTAACGACCTGACAACAAAAATGCGCGCTGCAACAACTGAAGAGGAAATGCTCTCGCACTTGCAGCCCCTAAGGGAACGCATCAATGATCAGGTTTACCATATGGAAATGCCCCGTGCAGCTTTAGACATACGTTGCTATTGCGCACAAGGGTGGGTTAAGAACTTCCGGCAGGGAAGCTATCAAGGGTCCTATTACTACTGGGGGCACACCCTAGACGAAATATGGCTCGACCGAGAGCACTAAACGCCCAGGGCTACTTTAGTACACTTTCAGACAAAGGAGCAGTTGGTATATGTACCAGTTGCTCCTTTGTCCGTCCTCAGAATTTCCGACTTGGAATACTATAGGGAATGCAATGTTGATTCAGTGCAGCAATACTTCCCCAAAACCCTGGGCCACTTATCTTTGGAATCGATGGCCAGCACCACACTTTGCAATCACGACCGAAGCGTAGTGGAAAGCCTGAGGCAGGCATACTATTTTTATTCCATGCTTTTATGAAAGTATCCAAGGACCTCAAATCTGGAGGGAATCCTAGAGTGGTTGTAGCACTTCACTAATAAATCCTGATATTATTACTTCCTGTAGCCCAACCGTACCTTTACTTACCAGAAGCTTGTATGTTAAAGTATCTGAAGTTATAGCCAATTCCTCAGGTTACTATTGAGCTTGGCTAGCTCAAAATACCTTAAGCCTGAGTGCCTATGATTGCGAGTCTGCTATGGTTACAGCTGCCTATTGCGGCAGTTTCGACCCAGTTACTAATGGACATCTTGATATAATTGGTAGAGCTGCAAAATTATTTGACAGTGTTATAGTTGGTGTATATGCAACCCCTTCTAAGCGGCTGCTATTCACAACTGAAGAGAGAGTAGCCCTGGTTCAGCAATCGGTCTCTAGTGTAAAAAATGTGCAAATCCGTACCTACACAGGTCTAACTGTGGACTTCGCGAAAGAAATAGATGCGAGCACCCTTGTAAGGGGGTTACGCACCGGATCTGACTTTGAGAACGAATTTGAAATGGCGCTGATGAACAACCGCCTTAGACCGGACTTGGAAAGCGTATTTTTCATAACAGATCATGCCTATCAATTTCTGAGTTCTTCCCTCATGAAAGAGGTAGCAAGTCTTGGAGGAGATGTTTCTGATTTTTGCCCTCCTCATATATTAAGCGCCCTAAACGACAAGTATCACCAGTAGTAAACTCCGATGTCCTGTCACCAAGGAGGCCGTTATTCAGATATTTGAAATTATCAACAAACTTGACTCTGCGGTTGATATCCTCCCCAAAGTGCCTGGAACGAAAAGGGCACTAGTTGACGTAACGCAACTCAAAGAACTACTTACTCAGTTACGCAGTTCGCTTCCAGGTGAACTGGAAGAAGCCCACGAAATAGTTCAGCGGCGCGATGAATTGATTAATCAGGCCCTCACAGAGTCTGGAAGGATCAGATCTTCTATAGAAGGCGAGCGTTTAGAACGCATACATTCCACTGATATGGTTCAAGAAGCCGAGGATCAGGCACAATTGGTTGCCGCAACTGCTACTAATGAAGCAAGCGAAGTCACGGAGGAAGCACAAAGACAGGCAGAAAAAATCCGACTCGATGCTGAAAAACATGCCCAAGGTGTCCGAGACGAAGCCACCCGTTTCTCTCAGGAAAGAGTGGATGGCGCTAATCAGTACGCACAAGGTGTTCTATTTAACGTTGAACAAGAATTGTCCCATCTACTTGGTGTCGCCCGCAAGGGCATTGAAACGCTTCAAGCCCAAAGCTAGGACGTACTACAGCTATTGCGTAGAGAGCTTACATTGACATGAATCCAAAAGCCCCCCTCAAACAACCCGATAGAAATCTTCTATTGGTTATTGATGGTCACTCCCTTATCTACAGATCTTGGTATGGCATACCTCTTTCAATGGTATCGAAAAAACTTGGAGTTGAGACAAAGGCCGTATATGGATTTATCAACGCCTTCTTTCGGTCTATAAGCGAATGGTCCCCAACTCACTGCGCTGTTGCATTCGATCCACATGGCCCAACGTTTCGCCACAAAGATTTCCCTGCGTACAAAGCGCACCGGAAGCCTTCTCCTCCAGAAATTCCCTCTCAAGTGGAAATTACTCGACAATTGATGGAGTTGCTAAATGTCCCTGTTATCGAAGTTGACGGATATGAGGCTGATGATGTACTTGGATCCTTGGCTAGCAGTGCCGAATCTTTAGGATTTGATACGGTTATAATCACTGGAGATACCGATACCCTACAGCTTGTCAGTGACCGTACACGAGTCCATATGCAATCCGGATCTAGTCAAGGAAAAGTCTTTGATGTCGCCTCAGTCATAGCTCGTTTGGGCGGACTACCTCCTGGTAAACAGCCTGAATTAAAAGGACTACAAGGAGATTCGTCCGACAACATCCCTGGCGTGAAAGGGATTGGTCCCAAAATAGCTACCACTCTAATTAGCCAGTACGAAACCCTAGAAGGTGTTTACTCGTCACTTGATGACATATCTCCCCGTGTGCAGCGCCTCTTAGAAGAAGGAAAGGACAATGCTTTTCTAAGTCGCTACCTAGGGACTATTGTCACTCCCCCACTGCCTGTTTCTATTGATGACTGCAGGTTCGGAGATTACAACCGCCAGAAGGTAATCGATTTTCTGCGCGACCTTGAATTCATAAGCATAATCCCCAGATTACCTAATCCTGCTAGCCCGACAGTAGAGAGTCAGACAATACCGGTGCCCTTAGTTGAATCTGCACCAGAGATAGTTGTGGTTAAAACCAATGAAACTCTGTCGATGTTGCAACAAATTCTTTCAGATAGCCATCCATTTTCACTGTGGATTGATGATACCCGATCATCAAAGGTACCTTTACCATTCATCACGATAGCAACACACGACTCAAAAGTATGGTACCTACCTATTGACTCAGAAACAAACCCTATGCTAATGCTTAGCCCAATTCTGGAAAATCGATCAATTCCAAAGATTGTTTATAATGCAAATGCCACAACCATGGCTTTGAAACAAAAAGGAACAGCACTCCGTGGAGTAATTGCAGACATCATGGTGGCAAGTCATTTAGCAAATCGACCTTACGCGACATTGGAATCAATCGCAATGGACTACCTTGGTGCCGAAATCCAGACCTCAAAGCAGTTTCCCATGGACATGTTCAGCGCCGCTGATTCGAATGAAGATTTATCGAATCTTGAGCAGTTGTGCAAACCAGTATCTCTCATAACCGCCCTTCGTGAACATGTTGAAGCTGACCTGGAATCGAAAAATTCCACCTATGTCTATCAATCAATAGAAATACCACTGATCCCTGTGCTAACACGAATGCAAAATTACGGTGTTGCCCTCAATCCACAAGTGTTAACATCTGTTGGGGAAACCGTGTACAGCAACCTCAAAGAACACGAGGCAGCAATCTATGACCATATAGGGCATGAGTTCAATTTAAATTCCCCCCGTCAACTAAGTGATGTCTTGTTTCAAGAATTAGCAATACCTAAAACCAAGCGCACGAAAAGTGGCATCTACTCCACAGAGGCATCACAACTCGAAGCATTAATCGACTCCGGTAAGCTGCACTCATACCAAGAAACCATTATTGAACATCTGCTTAGACATCGCGAACTCGCCAAGCTCAAGTCAACGTATCTAGATACTCTCCCCAACTTAATCAATGCGACAACGCAGCGAATACACACCACATATCATCAATCTGGGACAACGACAGGGCGAATATCCAGTAGTAACCCCAATTTGCAAAATATCCCTGTTCGTTCCGATCTTGGAGCAAGAATCCGAAACGCGTTCGTCACTGAAAACCCTGAGGCCTGGAATCTCGTTGCGGCTGACTACTCACAAATCGAACTTCGCATATTAGCTCATCTTTCTGAAGATAATAACATGCTTACAGCATTCGCTGAGGGAGAAGACATCCATGCAACAACAGCATCAGAAATGTTCAACGTAGCTCCTTCAAAAGTCAATGCATCAATGCGGCGCCAAGCCAAAGCTTTGAATTTCGGGGTTGTGTATGGCCTAAGCCCCTTTGGGGTAGCTAAACAATTAAATATAACTGTAGAAGAAGGCAACCGGTACATAGAGAGTTACTTCAACAAGTATCCCAAGATCTACGACTACTTGGAACAAACCAAGATATTAGTTAGCAAGACAGGCTATGTCGAAACTGTGACTGGCAGAAGACGCTACATTGCTGAAATCAACGCTACCAATGCTCATGTACGACAGGCAGCAGAGCGGATGGCTATCAACATGCCCGTACAGGGAACCGCAGCGGACATAATAAAGCTAGCCATGATTCAGCTAGATGCTTTTATTACGACCAAGAAACTGCAAACGAAACTCTTACTTCAAGTACACGACGAACTCATATTCGACGCGCCTCTAGAGGAAACAGGAATTCTCTTAGACGCAATCAATCGTATCATGCCTTCTGTGATTGAACTGCGAACAAAGCTTGAGGTAGATGTGAAATCTGGATTATCATGGGGCGCACTAGAACCAGTGACTAAGTAGATTGACTGTCTTAGGTTTTAGCTAATCCGCGCTACACGCGTTTGGTCCCCACAACGTACGAAACGCCAATGAGAACAGCGCACTCCAATAAGATCAACCCGATCAATAATCCAGTTGCCTCCAAGAAAAAATTCGGAGTAAACAACATAACCAGATAGTCTTGACGCGGGTCAAGTATCCAGTAATCATTGCTAAAACTGATCAGGTGAAACAGCGTAAACAGCGCTGGAAAAGCCAATGCGGTTAACAAAGCAAACAAAATGGTTACTACGACGATAGCAAATGCAGACTTTCTCAATCGAAGTGTTAGTACCGGGATAGCCCTAGCTCGTGCCTTGTACGAAAAAACTGCCACATACCCAATGATGCCTATCAAAGAAACTATGCTCAGGTTACGTAAATTGATAACCAAGGCTTTTACATCTCGCATGTGGATCGCTTCTTTCTCACTTATAAGCGATCTCTCTACCCCGTAAACATCCACAACTACCGCCATGTATGTCTCGTCGGAGGTAAAATAGGCCACGAAAGCGTCTGCAACCTCACCTAACTCGCCACTTAGTATCCCAGTGGCTTCACTTACCCCATGCCTCTCAAACCCAATAGCGTAGAGAGGCTTGAAGATAAATAAGCCGGAAACTGTAAAGCCAAGTAGGACAAGAAAAAGCAACGTAGCGACAACTATCGCCGGCAATTTATGAACTACTGGCAGTATACAACGGATGATCATTAAAATTATGACCTCGTGGACAGTACCTACGGTACCTCCCTCGGGGCCCTACATCCTTTCTCGCAACCAATCGTCAGCCAATCCACTAAACCCTAATTACTGAAGCAAATATACCCATCCTGCTGCTACAGGCTTTTACGATTGCAAGCAAATACTTGGATTGATACTGTACACTACGTACAAAGAAATTCCAATTAAGGATCCAACATATGCCAAGCAACCAAGTAGCTGTATTGATTGACTATGAAAACACAGGACTAGGGGCTATCCAAGGATTACTGGATCGCCTCTCTGATACCGGAAGACTGACTGTAAAGAGAGCCTATGCTGATTGGTCTTTGCACCGTCGAGATCGTGATCAACTTCTGGAATTTGGGATTGAACCAGTTCACGTCTTTCGCTCAAGAGGATCCGGCAAGAATTCTGCTGACATCCGACTAGTTATAGACGCAATTGAGCTACTTTATCAATCACCCGTTGACACATTCGCCATAGTTTCCTCAGACAGCGATTTCGTACATCTCGTCAATAGACTCCGTGCAGCAGGTAAGACGATCATAGGGGCAGGCCCTCGAGCCACGGCTCCTAGAACATTGGTGACCTCGTGTGATCAGTACCTATATCTCGAATACCTAAACAAACCACAAGCCACACAAAGAGCCCCTGAAGAAGCAACTCCAACGCCATTGGATTCAATTCTTGTCCGAGCTGTAAAGGTTGGAATGGACGATCAGGGCGCAATTCAAGGCAGCAAATTACGAGAAACCATGCAACGCCTAGACCCAGGTTTTAATTATCGCGATTTGGGATTCTCTAATTTTGCTCGTTTCTTGGAGGCATCTCCAAGTGTCAAAGTCACTCGCCCACCAGACCATGGAGATATAACAGTCGAGCTTGCCTTGACCTCGACTAACAGTGTCAAAGCCACTCGCCCACAAGACCATGGAGATATAGCAGTCGAGTTTGCCTCGACCTCGACTAACAACGAAAGCTCGTCTGATCCCGATAATTGGGAATCCAAGATTGACCAACACTGGAAAAAGAGAGCAGGGGAATCTGAAAAAACTATCCCAGGATCAACCGCTGCCTTCGATGCCGCCCGTGTACTAGGTGTACGAAAGTTAAGCTTATCACGATATGCCACCTTGCAAAGGCTACTTGAGGCGAGCAGTCTGTTAGGCAACTTATGGGTCAGGGACGGAAACAAGATCATAAGAAAGGGTTCTCAAGTTCAACTTGAGAGATTTGAGTAAGGGGCTCTAAGTACTATGCCATCGAATATCATTGATGGAACCGCAATAGCTACAAGCATCCGTAACGATCTTGGCATTGCCGTGGAGGCCTTCCGCAATCAGTCAGGGATATCTCCAGCTTTAGCTGTAGTTTTAGTGGGTGATAATCCTGCATCTGCAATTTATGTACGAAATAAAGAACGGGCCTGCGAACAAGCAGGTATTGCTACCGAAACGTTCATCCTACCTGATACCACTAGCGCACAAGAGTTAATACACCTTATCCAAAAACTCAATGCCAATGACTCCTTCCATGGGATACTTCTGCAATTACCTCTTCCTCCCCACGTCGACGCCAACGCTGTAATAGCACAATTAGATCCTGCCAAAGACGTCGATGGGCTCCATCCTGAAAACATGGGGCGCCTCCTCACAGGATCGCCATACTTAGTCCCCTGCACGCCGGCAGGGATTCAAGAATTATTACTCCGCTCAGGACACTCACCAAACGGGAAGCATGTAGTCGTTTGCGGACGAAGTGATATTGTAGGCAAGCCAATTGCAGCCCTGCTCGTACAGAGAAACGACCAAGCTAATGCTACTGTTTCGATTTGTCATTCCCAAACCCCCGATCTGCCACATCTGACCAAACAGGCGGATATATTGATCGCAGCTATAGGCAAGCCAAATATCATAACTGCAGATATGGTAAAAGACGGTGTTGTTGTCATTGATGTGGGAATCAATCGCATACCCGATAAGACACGTAAGAGCGGCCATCGTTTAGTGGGGGATGTTGACTACCTTAATGTCGCCTTAAAGGCATCTGCTATCACCCCAGTACCAGGCGGGGTAGGGCCAATGACAATTGCCATGTTATTAAAAAACACGTTGACGGCAGCTCGCGAACAACATCAAGGACGTTAACCTCTATCCATGGCACCTTGTCACTAAGAATTCCATTCGAGGAAACGTGCTCCATTTCACACAAACGAATTGCCTGTGAATATCCTTCATGTTAGAATGTTCCCTAGGTAAATCCCTAAACTTTCTAGGTGGTAAATCGTCATGGAATTAGTATACAGAGAAGCTTTAACAGAAATAAAAAAAGGCAATCAGTGCGTAATCGCAACTGTAACACGCACCAAAGGATCAACCCCGCAAAAACCTGGAGCAAAACTCTTGGTACGCAATGATGGAAGTGGCGCTGGCACACTAGGTGGTGGCTGTGTTGAAGGCGACATATGGTTTAGTGCAAAAATGCTGTTACAAGATGGTGGCCCTTCCGCAATTACAGAATACGAGCTGAACGAAGATATCGCCGCACGGGATGGACTAGTATGCGGTGGCACCATGTATTTCCTTATGGATCCCATAAGGGAGACCGATCACGACAATGCAACAGCGCTAACAAAGGAAGTACTAGCAGCTTACGAAGGCGGAGCTCCAGTTGCATTAGCCATCCTTGTAGGTGTCCCAAAAGGATCTAGCTCAATAATCGGGTCGAAATTACTCATTAGAGAAAATGGAACCACAGAAGGAACCCTAGGAAGCCAATCCCTGAACACCCTTGCCGAAGAAAAGGCCGCACCATTACTCGCATACGGGCGCGATGAGTACGTTACCACAGAAGACGGCCACTCCATTTATGTAGAAGCCTACACGACGCCCCCTAAACTCATACTAATGGGTGGTGGGCATGTTAACAAAGCAATAGCTCCCCTCGCTAAAACGGTAGGGTTTCGTGTATACGTAGTTGATGATCGTCCTGAGTTCGCTAACCCAGAGAGGTTCCCTGAAGCAGAAGCGACTATTGCAAAAGATTTCGTCGAAGGACTTGGTGATATCCCTATCAACCCAAACACATTCATAGTGATTGGTACGCGTGGACACAGGGAAGACGACATGTGCCTTGAAGCTGCTGCTCAAACCAATGCTGGATATGTGGGGCTTCTAGGTAGTAAGCGAAAGGTAATCCTTATCTACGAAGAGTTATTAAAGCATGGTATATCTCCTGAGCGTATACGAAGCTTGAGAGCTCCAATAGGCTTAGATATACGCGCTCGCACTCCAGAAGAGATAGCGGTAAGTGTGGTGGCAGAATTAGTACAAGCGCGCCTAGGCGGAGAGGGTAAGCCTATGAGGTTAGAGGAGCAAAGGATCGCTAAGATTATTGATAAACTAGCCAAAGCTAGAGAAAAGACTGCTAGCATAGCAAATGCAGCTCAGTGGAGCCTTCCTAAGATATAAATTCAACGATACCCGCAGCTCGAACTAACTTTCAGCTGCCCGTCTCCCAGTCTCTGGTATCATTAATGCTGAGGCACTGTGCAATTGCGAAACCATTTCACTGGCATTCTACTTGCAGCTGGATTATCTACCCGCATGGGATCGCTCAAATCGCTTCTGACCTGGCATAACATGCCGCTCATCAACTATCAGATCGAGTCACTTCTCGCGGCAGGGGTGCAAAACGTGATAGTTGTTCTTGGGCACGAAGCGACTACTATCGCGAAACAAATAACCTACCCACAGGTAAACACCATCTTGAATGAAGCCTATCGGGATGGAAAGCTCACGTCTATACAAAAAGGAATTGAAAGCGTACCCCTCGATTCTGAAGTTGCAGTGTTATTGGGAGTGGATCAACCACGATCTCCTGATACAATCAAACACCTAATCACAGAACATTCGAGTCGGTCTCCACTTATAACCGTGCCCTATCAAGGTGGGCACCGAGGTCATCCCATAATCATCCAACGAGACCTTTTTGGTGATATTCTGAAACTTCCCAAAGAAACCGGTAACTTAAGAGAGGTATTAGACAAGAACGACAGTGATACTTTGAGGGTGCGATTTTCCAGTGCTCATGTTCACTTAGACTTAAACATGCCCAGCGATTACAATTCGGCAGTTACTTCAGGCTGAGTAATTGCAACTCTACACCCTAATTGAAACCACTCATTTATCCCTCAACCGCAATTATACCCTCAGCAAGCAAATCAGCAGCCTCACTACTGGTAATCCCTAGAACTTCTTCCAGTATTATTTGCGTATGCTGCCCAAGTTCAGGCTCAGAACCTGCAATCCTACCAGGTGTTCGTGACAATCGAAGAGGCGACTCAATCATCGTAGCCCAGCCGAATTTCTTATGCTCGACCTCTTTGAACATTCCCCTATCGTTCAATTGGGGATTACCGCGCGCCTGTGCAATGTTATCGATCGAACTACAAGGAATCTCCAGTTCACGAAAACGAGAGATCCAATAATCAGTGCTGTTCGTCTGTATAACACCTGTGATTATAGGCTCCAAGGCTGCGTGATGCTCAGTCCGTAGCCATCCATCAGCAAAACGAGGATCGCTAGCTAGCTCCATTTGATTGATGGCATAGCAAAATAAATCCCATTGATCGTTTGTACCTCCAATAACAGCAACCACTATGTAGCCATCTGCTGTCGGAAATGCCTGAAAGGGAGTAAACGCAGGGTGCCTACTACCTAGCGGCTCAGGTATTTCTCCAGTTGCCATGTATCTTGAGAATGCGTTCTCTGCCAATGCGACTTGGCAGTCGAGCATGCTAATGTCCAGAATTTGCCCTTCGCCACTCAAAGTACGCTCATAGAGGGCACTTAAAATTCCAATAACCGAGAAAAGGCTTGCCCCTAAATCCCCTAACGAAACTCCTAATCGCGCAGGTGGCCTGCCTGCTTCCCCATTTATACTCATCATCCCACTCATTGCCTGAATCACAATATCTAACGCGGGATACGCAGCATATGGCCCCGTCTTTCCAAATCCTGATATAGAGGCATATATTATTTGAGGATTACTCTTTGCCATGATTTCATACCCAAGACCAAGTCGATCCATAGTCCCCGGCCGAAAATTTTCAACGACAACATCGATGCCCTTAATCATTCGAAGTATGAGATCTCTGCCCTTTGGATTACTGATATCTAGGGCTAAACTTTTCTTCCCACGATTAATACTCATGAAATACGAACTTCGTGATCCTATGAAAGGCCCTGTGCCTCGAGTTCTATCACCATACCCAGGTCTTTCAACTTTAATGACATCTGCACCTAAATCGGCAAGAATCATCGTCGCATAAGGGCCGGATAATACCCAGGTGAAATCAAGTATTTTTATCCCGTGCAAAGGTCCAGTCATACTCCCCCCTTATAGCTTAGATTTATATGGCCATAGTAAATCTTATCTTCCGTTTTAACATAGCCCCTGAAATGATCAAGCGCGTGCTATCGTATCGCGGTCGGCGCGAAATGTTTCAGGTAGTAATACTCCAATCACAAAAAGAGATACAGCCATAGGAGCACATATACTAAGCCCCCATGCTAGCGACCCCGTTGCATCCTCAATCACACCACATACTATTGGGCCAAAAACAGCTCCAAGCGGAAACAGTGTGCGCATTAACCCAAGCGTGACCGCAACCTCTCTGGGCCTCAAGCCTAGATCCATAGCAATAGTGGCTAAGATGGGGGGCACGGCCATAGCACAAACTCCGGCAAAAAACAAAAACACCAATACTATTGTTACTGAATCCACTTGCATCAAGCCTGTATACAGCAGCGGCAAGGCAATACCAGACACCCAGATTATCGGCTTTCTCCGTCCTAACACTTCAGATATTGGAGCTGCAGACAGCGACCCTACAATATTGCCAAGAGGGAAAGCCGCCATCAAGAATCCCGTTCTCTCTAAGGAAATTCCAAGATTAATCATGGCATAACTAGGATAGAAAATCATAAAAGAACCGAATGCCATTGCTGCGCCAATTTGGGACCCAGCAATCAACCAAACTGTTCGATTGCTCTTTAGTATGAGTGCAGGGTTATAGTCTGAAGCAATTGAAATTCCTGACTGCTGAAAAGGACCAATTTTACCTACGACGCCCCAAGCCACGGTAATGCCTGTCAATATTATCCCTAACAAAATGTAAACGTTACCCCAGCCATTCATGGCTATCGCAGCGACCGGAACTAATGCCGTAGCGATAACTTGCCCTATAGCCCTAGCCCCAAAATCTAAGCTATTTGCGGTAGCATACAAACGAGGGACAAACCACTGCTGAATGAAAATAACTTGCATTTGAATTCTGCACACTGCAAACACAACAAAAGCAAACCTGATTAGCATGAACATCCCCGTGTTTGGGGCTAAAGCATGGGCAGCGATCGCTACCCCCATAAGTAATGCACACACACTCGTTATCAGTCTAGGGTTGTATTTAGTAAGCCAAATACTAGATGGGAGCGCCATAAGCCCAAACCCAAGAAACCCGATAGCACCTAGCAATCCTGCTTCCGTAGGTGTAAGCCCAAATTCTTCCTTCCATACCGGCATAAGCACACCGATAGAAAAAAAAGCTAGAGTCTGGATAACATCCATGCTCCACAATAACGACATCACTATCCAAGCAAACCGGGGCTGTTCATTTCGGAGCAATGGAAAGTCTTCCTTTCATGCACACCCTAGACACCATCAAACAAGTTCCTCGGAACCTCAATCATCATCGCCTCGATAGCTGAGTCCTGAACTCCCAACTGGCGCAGCCTAGGAAGCACTATACGGTTAATAAAACAAACGCCATCTGGGTTCTGTTGCTGCATTGCAAGCTGTCGAGCAGGCAACGTCATAAAGGTTATTGGAAAGTCATGTGACAACGCAATCTTATTCTGATAACCAAGCTCAACTAACTTCGCCGCAACCGCCGTTCTTCCCTCCCAATCCATCCGCCCCGATCCAGGGTATCTGTCGAGTCCTATCACACACCCTTTATCCGCTAATCCAGTTAGATACGCAATGTCATCCGTATCGTTGCTGTGCCCAATGTAAACTTTCCTTAAATCCACTCCTTCATCTTCAAATATCGCAATTTGGTCATTGCCCACTTTTTCCAAAGCCGCTGTATGGGTGGAAATAGGTACTCCTGTCTGAATTGCCGCTCGCGAAGCAGCGCGCAACACTAACTCATTGCCTGCTGTTACTCCCTCTTCAGAAGTCGCAACCTTGATAATACCAGCCTTAATGGTGGTCCCCTCAATTCCAATCTCGATCTCCTTAACAAAGGAGTTGGCCAATTGATCAGGCGTCACCCCATTTATTATGGCCCGGGGGATATCAAGCCAAAGACCAGTTGCCAAAACCACGTTCATTTTAGAGTCTTTAGCAATCGACTCAATCAACTGCATATCTCTGCCCAAATCCATAGTGGTGACATCCACATAGGAACGTACTCCTTCCGAATAGGCATCATCTAAGGCCCGAGTACCAGCATCCATAGCCGCGCTACTATCCATAAATTCAGGAAAGACCTGTGGTATCCCTGCTGAACTATTTGCCAAATGCTCGTGCATCAGCGTGAATCCTAAGTCTTTGCTATCTATGGGTCCACGAACCGTATTCACTTTTGTCATTGTGTCCTCCTCCGTACGGAATATGGCCTTCTACCCGTTCATTACCACTCTTTAATAGGGCATTGGTAAAAACTGCACTTTCAAACGTTCATCCAAGATATTTCAAAAGCCTAGTTACCACAACGGAGGTGTTAGATGCCACTGGATCTCTAGGAGTCACGATATTGGCTGATCAGCCAATACTCCAAACTGTCATAAAGTGCCATCCATGTCGCCTCAATGATATTGGCAGAGGCACCAACAGTTTGCCAAATCTTCCCTCCCTCAGACGATTCGACCAGCACTCTCACCACCGAGGCCGTGCCCTCTCCTAACGACACCACCCTAACTTTGTAATCAACTAATCTAACCTTAGTGATGTCAGGGTATTTAATAGTTAAAGCTTTGCGTAATGCACTATCCAAAGCATGAACCGGACCCACTCCATGTCCGGCGGTATGAACTACTTCATCACCCAGTTGAAGTTTGACAGTAGCCTCCGAGCTTACCCCAAGCAAATCATCTTCCCCGATTTTTTTCTGTTCAATGAAAGTAAAATAATCTACCAACTGAAATTTAGGTTGATAATCCTGTAGTTGACGCAACACTAGAAGCTCAAAAGAAGCCTCCGCAACTTCATACTGAAAGCCTTGGCTTTCTCGCTCTTTGATTGCTACTACTAGCTCTCTGACCTGAGTATCAGTAAAAGCGCCTTGCAAGCCCATCTTTTCTAATTTAAAGAGTACATTTCCTCGCCCAGCTAAATCAGAAATCAGAACAGCGTTTGTATTGCCCACTATGGGAGGGTCAATATGCTGATAACTACGCTCAACCTTGCCTACTGCAGCCGCATGAAGTCCAGCTTTATGTGTAAAGGCGTTATTCCCCACATACGGCTGATTATCAGCCAATGGAATGTTAACAACCTCACTCACAAACCGTGACACCTCTGTCATCTTAGCTATTTGCTCTGGTTCTACGCACCGTATGCCCATCTTGAGTTGTAAATTTGCAATGATAGTTAGTAGATTAGCGTTTCCACATCGTTCTCCATAACCATTGATAGTTCCTTGCACTTGGACTGCACCTGCCTGAATTGCAGCTAAGCTTCCCGCTACAGCAGTCTCAACATCATTATGAACATGTATACCCAATGGAGTGGCAACATGCCCCCCAACTTCCATGACTATTCTGGAAATGTCGTGAGGCAAAGTGCCCCCATTGGTATCACACAAAGCAAGACAGTCTGCGCCCGCATCAGCAGCGGCAACTAAACATTGAATAGCATACGTTGGATTAGCTTGAAATCCATCGAAGAAATGCTCAGCATCAAAAATAACTTCCCTACCATTTTGCTTTAACCAATCAATGGAGTCGCGAATCATCGCGAGGTTCTCGTCTAAAGACGTCTCTAGAACTTCAGTAACATGGAGATCCCAAGATTTCCCAACAATCGTCACGACTGGAGTTTCAGCTTCTAGAAAGCCTTTGAGTACTTG
>Ga0114999_10004825_pt1 | contig 16158 bp, 16 predicted proteins | sample ArcticOcean_MG_C_3_FD_89820 | JGI IMG/M metagenome (GOLD analysis project Ga0114999, IMG submission 89820) | Marine microbial communities from western Arctic Ocean - ArcticOcean_MG_CB8_126 | ecosystem: Environmental > Aquatic > Marine > Oceanic | place: Arctic Ocean: Canada Basin | collected...
GGGCAATTTAATAAATAAAAGGATAATTAAAATGAGTGTACATCTTTTTGGTATTAGCGATCGCACCTATTCCTACTCACATTCAGTAGGGAGAAATGAATTTGCGGGCACAGGGTTCAGAAATCCTGTAGATTTCGTCTGCAGTTCAGATGATATGCTATACGTTCTCAACCGTTCATACGAAAGCAGAAATGATGGAATCCACATAACAGTAGCATCTTTAGATGAACAATATGTCACAGAATTCGGTTCATACGGAGAAGGAGAAGGGCAGTGGGTATGGCCTTCTGGAATCGCAATAGATAATAACGACCAGTTATACATAACTGACGAATATCTCAACAGAATTACCATATATGATACAGATGGAGATTACCAAGGCACGTGGGGAAGTACAGGATCCGGAGATGGCGAACTGTCAGGCCCTACCGGTATAGAAATTTCAGGTGAGACAGCATATGTTGTAGACAGTAAAAATCACAGAGTCCAAATGTTTAGTCTTGACGGTACATACAAAAGGCAATTTGGGAGTTACGGTTCTGAACATGGGCAGTTTAATATGCCTTGGGGTATTACCGTAGCAACTGACGGCACTATCTACGTCACAGACTGGAGAAACGATCGAGTTCAAGGTTTCTCACCATCTGGTGAATGGCAGATTTCATTCGGTGTTTCTGGAGATGGATTCGGTGAATTAAGCCGCCCTACGGGAATCTCAGTTGACCAACAAGGAGATATATACGTTTGCGATTGGATGAACAACAGAATTCAAACTTTCAGTCCAGACGGGCGATACATTGCGCAATTATTAGGAGATCACAAACTCTCTGGATGGGGTAAGGAAAAACTGATATCAAATCAAGATATGATTAGACAAAGAGCTTTAGCTTTTTCAATCAACCCTGACTACGAAACAAAATTCGCACATCCAAGCGCGGTAGAAGTAAATGCAGATGGTAAGATAATTATCACAGATTCCACTAGGGGAAGGGTACAAATCTATCAGAAGCATACTGACCCAATAGAGGCATTCCGAGCTGAAGTGTAAGCCTTCATAGCAAATAATATAACCAGGAAATAATTTGAGCGACCAGCGGGTAAAACTAGACTATGACCTTCTCATTATTGGAGGAGGCATAAATGGAACAGGCATCGCACGTGATGCTGCTGGTCGCGGACTCAAAGTTGCTTTAGCAGAGATGAACGATCTGGGCGAAGGAACTTCCTCGGCTTCAACTAAGTTGTTCCATGGAGGATTACGTTACCTTGAATATTTTAATTTCAAACTTGTTCGCCATGCGCTAAAAGAACGCGAAACACTACTCCAAGCTATGCCTCATATCTCATGGCCTATGCGTTTCATTCTCCCACTAAATACCGAAATGCGGTTTGAAAATACTACACCTGCATCACGTCTAATAAACTTTATATTCCCATGGATGAAAGGGCGACGCCCAGCATGGATGATTAGGTTCGGACTATTTCTATATGATCATCTGGGCGGCAGAAAATTTTTAGCCGGAACAACATCGTTAATTTTGAATGACTCACCTGAGGGTGCTCCTTTACAAGAAAAATACAAAAAAGCTTATGAATATTCCGATTGCTGGGTTGATGATTCACGTCTCGTAGTTATTAATGCCCGCGATGCTAAAATTCGAGGAGCTGATATATTTGTGCGTACCAAAGTGACGGCTGCCACACAAACAAAAAGCCATTGGAAAGTCACATTACAAAACCTCAGGGAGAACACCACTCAAGTATTCAGTACGAAAATGCTCATTAATGCAGCGGGGCCTTGGGTTAGTAACGTCTTGGCAGATACTCTCCTTAAACATTCTGGTACTCAAATTCGTCTCGTGCGCGGAAGCCACTTAGTCATAAAAAAACTTTATGACCATCAGAAATCTTATGTGTTCCAGGGCAATGACGGGCGCATTATTTTTGCTATACCTTATGAAACAGACTTTACACTCATTGGAACCACAGACGTCGAACATGAAAACTCCAACCTTATTCCAGAGTGTTCGACTGAAGAACAAGATTATCTTATTTCGTTTGCAAATTCTTATTTTAAGAAAGCTATAACCAAAGCAGATATCGTATGGACCTATTCTGGAGTACGCCCACTTTACGATGATGGGGCTAGTTCTGCGACCTCAGCATCACGTGATTATGTTCTTAAAATTGATACCATTGAAGGGGCTCCAATACTTAATGTTTATGGCGGCAAGATAACGACTTATCGCTGTCTTGCAGAGGATGTACTAAAAGCTATTACACCCTTCTTCCCAAATATGCCTAACCATTGGACAGCTGGTGTTGCCCTTCCTGGAGGTGATTTTGGAATTAATGATGTGCCATGCCAGATCACAAATCTGCTTTCTGTTTATTCTTTCTTGTCACAACGTTGGGCCACTCGGTTGATTAAAGCATACGGCACAGACGCTTTTAACATTCTTGCCAATGCCATCTCTAAAGATGATTTGGGCCAAGATTTTGGTGCAACATTGACTGAAAAAGAAGTTAGATGGTTAATGGGCTATGAATTTGCACGTAGCGCCGAAGATATATTATGGCGACGCAGTAAATTGGGGCTCTGGATGACTGAGAATCAAGTCCAAAATCTTGAGGATTTTATATCCCAGAAACAGAAAGAGTTTTCCATTTGATTTTAATACTCTAGTGAGTTCAGCTAGTCCCTTATCAAAATCATTCGTATGGTGTAGAACCCCGGCACACCAGACTAGATCAAAGGATTCGTCCGGAAAAGGCAGGTCTAATACAGATGCTTGTTCAAATGTGATTTGTTTGAAATCCCGAGCATTATCTTTTGCTGTTTCTAGACCTGAGCTAGATACATCTACGGCAGTTATCTTCTTAGCACCGTGGAGGGCGAGGGCGACTGAATATCTTCCACTTCCACAACCTGCATCTAGGCAAGTTTTATCTTTGAGCCATTCAAGATCGAAATTATTTGCCAGCGCTCGTTTGGTAAATAATTCTACCGACTGTTTGAATTGGCCTGAACTAAGATCTTTCCAAAGGCTCCCAAATAAAGTTCCAGTTGTATTTTCCATATGATTTTGCATCAATTGCAAAGCCGTCCATTTTCATTTAGTTGCTATAAGCCGGATATTCCCTTCACCAATTGTAGATGTATTTTTTTGGCATGATATAAGAGACTTTATTGCCCACAATAATTTTCCCATCGTCCGTTAAAATGTTTCTTCTAGCTGCATAAATAGCACTGTTTCTTACATAAATATACTACTCCTTGGGAAGAATAATACATTCCTCCGTCAGTTAACGTAATCGAGGTTGGTAGTAGCAACATTTTGAATCCTACAACTGTTTACAATAAGATTACAAGCAAAAAATTAAGTTCGCGCTTATGCTTGAATATTCTACTCTGGACCTTCTGGCATACCAGAATCAATCCATCTGACGATCTCAGCTATTTGATCTTTCTTTACGAACGGACCTCTAAGTGGCATTCGTCCAAAAGTACCACAGCCTCTGGCTAGCGATTTAACCAAGTGAGTTTCAATGCCAGGGATTCCTGGCTCTATCGATCTATAACCATTTAATACAGATTTTTGAAGATCTTTAGCAGTTTCCCAATAATATTCATGGATGCCTGGTAATGGCTCTCGCTCCCATTTTCCTTTCCAACGGTCCATTATATCTTCTAGTATTTCTTTAACTCTCGGCCAGTATATCGTTTCTTCTGAATTCTGATCAGTGGACATTGTCTACTCCTTACTTGAATTTAAGAGTTAGGATGGTCGTATACATTTTCTTCTTGTAACAGTTCAATAGTATGTTGCAAAACAGGTTTTACAACATCTAAACATTCGTCGATAGCTTTTGGGCTTCCTGGCAAACTGATTATCAAGGTATTTCCGCGAATACCAGCTACAGATCTACTTAACATTGCCATAGATGTAAATGAAGCGGAATGCCTTCTAATTGCTTCAGCAATCCCAGGTATTTCTTTTTCAAATACGGCTATGCACGCCTCTGGCGTAACATCTGATTTAGCAACACCTGTACCTCCCGTAGTAACAATCAAATCAATCTGATTCGAATCTGACCAATCGATCAAAACTTTACTAATTTTCAGTACATCGTCAGGGACTATTTCGGATGCCACTTGTTCGTAATGTTCCTGCCCCAAACAATTGATAATACGTGGGCCACCCATATCTTTTCTAGTACCTTTAAAACAAGAAGTGCTAACTGTTAAAACTGCGACTTTTATCATAAATTTTTCTCTATTTAAGTCTTTTATGAGAATACATTATAGCATTTGATAAATCGTATTTGACATCATTTTTTAAACTGATATATTCAACAACATGAAGTTAAATCAATCAGAAGCATTTATAGTCAGTGATGGAACATTCAAAATGGACGGTGGATCCATTTTTGGAGTAGTTCCAAAGACTATCTGGGGGAGCCAGATGTTGCCTGATCAACATAACTGTGTAGATGTTGCATTAAAATGTATATTGATAAAGCACCTAGAGAAACATATCCTCATAGATACTGGAATTGGAACTAAATCTTCGCCAAAATCCAAGCAAATATTAGGAATTGATTCTGGATACTTGCTCGAAAATTTAAAAAACCATAACCTAGAACCTTCCGACATAGACATGGTGATATTAACTCATTTACATTTTGACCACGTTGGAGGGTGCACAGCATATGATTCTTCCGGAAAATTGTATAACGTTTTCTCAAAGGCATTACATTTTACTCAAAAGTTAGATTGGGATGAAGCCACAATTCTAAACGGACGAACTAAAGCAGCTTATGATGAGAATCATTTTGTACCTCTATACGAAAACCAACAACTGGAACTACTAAGAGGTGACACTGAATTGCTACCAGGGTTAAAACTTCATCTTACAGGTGGGCATACTGCAGGTCATCAAATGATTACTCTATCAACAGATGACTATACTCTTGCAACTTTAGGAGACATATTACCTACTGAACATCACATACCCAATAATTACATAACAGCATTTGACATTAATCCAATAGAAACTTCAATTGCCAAATCTCGATGGCTAGATATAGCAGAAAAAGAGCAATGGATCTTAAGTTTCAACCATTCAACAAGTATGGATTTTGCAACACTACAAAGAGATGTAGATGATAAATTATATGTCAAACCAACAGTTTTACTCAGTTAATAGGAGATGTAATGGACGATTGCGTATTTTGTAAAATCAGTGCTGGCCAGGAACCGGCAAAATACAGGTACATAGATGACGAAATTATGGTAATTGTTAATCGCCTTAACTGGGTGCCTGTAATGCTATTGGTAATTCCAAGAATTCATCAAACTCAAATAGAGTTGTGGAGTAACCCATTAATGGCTAAAATGAGTGACATTGCAGTAGATTTCGGATGTATGTACTGCCCTAACGGATTTAGAATACTATCAAATTTTGGTAAACATGGCATGCAAAGCCAAAATCATGCTCATCTTCACGTCATAGGGGGTACTGATTTAGGACCATATGCTTAATAATAAGGAGTTTAGGAATAATGCCCGAAACAATTCTATACGATAAATCTAACCACATAGTAACTATAACTTTAAATAGACCTGAGGCGCTCAATTCTATAAACCGTAAATTGCGCCAAGAATTGTCAGAAGCGATTAACACAATTGACACTGACAACGATGCATATGTAGGTATCATTACTGGATCAGGCAGGGCATTCTGTGCTGGGAGAGATCTGAAAGAGCGGGCGGAAGATAATGCTCAAGGAGTACAAGCCAAAGCACAAGACAGTATGACAAAAGAAAGCCCTTATCTATGGCCTCACACATACAAACCTCTAATAGCCGCTGTAAATGGTTATGCTTTAGCCGGAGGATGGTCCATAGCCCAAATGTGTGATATCCGAGTCGCATCAGAAGATGCAAAACTGGGCATATCAGAAACTAAGTGGAGTTTATTACCACCATTCGGAACTATATTGACTAAACACATGCCTTTATCAGCAGTCTTAGAACTTGTGCTAACCGCCCAGCCTGTTACTGCCCAAAGAGCTTATGACATGGGTTTTATAAATAAGGTTGTCCCGCACGACAAGGTACTAGAAGAAGCCACTATATTTGCTGAGCAAATAGCAGAGAATGCACCTTTAGCCGTACAAGCTTTCAAAGAACTTGCGATAAGGGGATTAGATATGAATATACCTGATATCTCAGCTATGACGTATGATAAATACGATGAAATTTTAAAAACAGAAGATTCCAAAGAGGGTCCAAAAGCTTTTGCAGAAAAACGTAAACCTATTTGGAAAGTAAAATAAAAAACAAGGAATACGAAATGCCTATAACGGGAACTAGTAAATATGTTACGGCCAACGGGTTGCAGTTACACTATCTAGAATGGGGTAAACAAGATTCTCCAATCGTTATCCTTCTCCACGGTTTGAGAGGTCACGCACATTCCTGGGATGAAGTATCTGCTGCACTACAAGAAAAATACCACGTTTTTGCAATTGACCAACGGGGACGTGGGTTGAGTGAATGGGATCCCAACAGTAACTATTCAACTGAAGCGTATGCTGAAGACCTTGTGCAATTCACTAAAGCGCTATCTATAGACCGTTTTACCCTTATTGGGCATTCCATGGGTGGTAGAAACGCCCTAATGTACGCTTCTCAACATTCAGATAAATTAAGTAAATTAGGTATTATAGATATTGGCCCTAAATTAGATTCAATTGGTAGCAAAAGAATTGGCGACGAAATGGCTACCGGTCCAACAAGTTTTATTGACATTCAAGAAGTCGTAGACCATTTAAAAACAAATTCTAAATATGCAACAGTTGAAACTTTAACTAGGCGAGCTATTTACGCTACTAAACAAGATGAAACCGGGCATTTTATTTGGAGTTATGACCCCGCCATAAGATCGCAAAGGAAAACTGGAGCCACAGAATCAGCTGCAAATCCTCCGGATTTATGGCCATTAGTCAGCAATATATCTTGCCCAACATTAGTTTTCAGAGGTATGCAATCTGATATACTTACGGAAGAAGTTGCTACAAAAATGACACAAATTATACCTGATTGTAATACAGTCGCAATAAATAATGCTACCCATACAGTATTTGAGGATAATCCTTGTGATTTTATAACTGAACTGAAAGGTTTCCTCAGTTAACTTTCATATTAAAAATAATTCAGGTATTATGTTTCCTAAGTTGTAATATAAGAGGCTAATAACATGAAAACGTGCTTTTTTCATCTAATGCCATATCAAGGGTTGCCAGATGACTTTACGGACCATCATAAAAGTGCTTGGGTCGATTTACCAAATGAAAATTTTAACCCAGAGTTGGCCAACGGTTATTATGCAGATTTCATAGAAGAACTCGAATATGCAGACTCAGTTGGATTTGATGGTATTTGCGTTAATGAACATCATAGTAATGCATATGGAATGATGCCTTCTCCCAACCTTTTAGCTTCGATATTATCTAGATCGACTTCTAAATCAGCTTTGATAGTATTAGGTAACAGCATAGCTTTATACCAACCGCCATTACGTGTTGCGGAAGAAATGGCTATGCTCGATGTTTTAAGCGGAGGTCGGTTGGTTTCTGGATTTCCTGTAGGAACATCCATGGATACTGCCTTCTCATATGGAGTCGTCCCACTTGAGCTCAGAGAACGGCATAATGAAGCTCATGACTTAATCATTAAAAGCTGGACAGAGCGAAAACCATTTTCCTTCAACGGAAAATATAACCAGATAAGGTATGTAAATGTTTGGCCCCGGCCTATGCAACAACCCCATCCACCTGTATGGATTCCCGGGAGTGGTACCTTAGAAACATGGGATTGGGTGTTAGATCGAGATTATGTTTACTGCTATCTCAGTTACTACGGATATATGCGTGCACAAAAAATTGTTGATGGGTTTTGGAAGCGAGCTTCAGAAAAAGGCCTTGACGATAACCCGCACAGATTGGGCTTCTTGCAACTCGTATGTGTGTCCGAAACAGATGAGTCAGCTAAAGAAGAGTATGAAGAACATGTTAAATATTTTTATGAAAAAATGTTGCGTATACATACCCCGTATGCAGAAGCACCTGGATATAGACCATTAAGCTCTATCAAAGAATCATTAAGACCTCAAATGGCAACCGAAGCTGCTAAAGTGGCTAAAGACATGGAATGGGAAGATTATATTGAACTCGGATATATAATTGCCGGCAGTGCAGAAACTGTAACTACTAAATTAAAAGATGCTGTAGAAATGTTACGTATAGGCCACTTAATGACTCTGCTTCAGATAGGATCTATGCCGAAAGATCTTACAATGAAAAATACAAAACTATTTGCGGAAAAAGTATTACCTGAAATAAATAAACTATGGCCAGGGTATGAAGACAAATGGTGGCCGCAAAACGTGCAAAATACCTCTGAGTTCATAGCCGCAGACGATTAACACCTAGTATTAGGCTGTATTTACCAGCCTAATACTACAGATTCTTTTCTAGGATCAGCCCCACCTAAATAAACGCCATTAGATTCATTTATCATCAAAGGGGTAAATCCATTGCGAACACCCCACGGTCCTATAGCCTCTGCTATATGACCTTTAGCTTTTAACTCATCTAACACATCATCAGAAATTCGTCCTTCCAAATCTAAGCGATTAGGAAATTCTTTGTGAGGCCATGGAGATCTAGGAAAACTGTAGCCAGTATATCTCGGAGCTTCTACTGCCTCTTGAACGTCTAATCCAAAATCAACAATATTAGTAAATACTTGTAAATTACTCTGAGGTTGACTGTCTCCTCCAGGAGTTCCGAGTGTCATATAAGGTTTGTTATCTTTTAATATTATGAACGTACATGGTGTAGTTCTAGGTCTTTTATGACCCTCAATGCAATTCGGATTTTCAGGGTCTAACCAAAAGTAACAACCTCTACAATTAATTAAGATCCCAGTGTCACCTAAAATCATACCCTGTGCTAATGCTGAAAAGCTGCTAGGAGTAGCTGAAACCATATTACCTTTAGAATCAATTGTAGCTAAATAAGTGGTTCCATCTTCAGAGAACACTGGCTGAGTATCCGAATTATTAAAAGCGCTATTGTCTGTATAATTATCAATAACAGGCAATAAGTTAATCGGGTCTCCGGGCGGATAACTTGCACATGCCACACTGGCGTGAATCAATTTTCTCCTAAGTGCACAATATTCCTCCGACAACAGCTCTTTAACAGGAACATTTACAAAATAAGGGTCTCCTACATATTTTTCTCTATCTGCAAAAGCTAATTTTAACGCTTCCACTTGGACATGTATTGCTTCCGCGCTATTATGCCCCATTTTACCTAAATCAAATCCTTCTAATATTTTAAGAGCTTGTAAAAGGGTTATCCCTTGAGTCCACGTTTGGTTAGTGTATATCGTGTATCCTCTATATTGCACGGATATTGGATCCTCTTCTGGAGATTCATATTCTGAAAAATCCTCATATGTATAAGGTGCTCCTAATGCTACTAAAGCATCTACCATTCTTTTGGCAACATCACCTTTATAATAAACATCTCTTGCCGCATCGATAGCTTCTTCTCTAGATGCTTTATTATCCAACTTATTTCTCTCTTCTTGTTCCATCAAAGACAGTGTTCTATACAAATCTTTCTGAATAAACAAGTCTCCAATTTCTGGGGGTTTCCCATCAGGTAGAAACACTTTTGCTGTTTCTGGGTATTTGTTAATGTTTTCCATACGTTCATCAGAGCTTATTGCTCTACTAAATAATTGATATGACGGAAAACCGTTTTGAGCAAAATTTAGCGCATCTGCAACTACTTCATGAAAAGACATAGTTCCGTATAGTTTTAACATTTTAAGCAAAGCAGATATCACTCCAGGAACTGTAGTACTTAAAACACCCGCAGGAATTTCACCAAAGTTTTCCATAAAATAATCAACTGTAGCCTTTTTAGGAGCCCAACCTTGCCCAACTATTGAACGAACTACTTTATTTTCAGCATCATAAAATAAAAAAGCCACTTCACCGCCCAACGTATAATGAGCCGTCGGTTCCAAAACTCCAGCTGTCAAAGCACTCGCCACTGCAGCATCTACCGCATTCCCACCTTTATTCATTATTCTCATACCAGTTTGTGCAGTCAATTGGGTACCAGCTCCAACCATTTGGTTCAATCCCCAAATGATCGGTCTATGAGAATAAGGTCCATACGTTCCTGGAACATTAACAGAATTGCTCATTTTTACCTCTTTAATAAAAAATTAAGACCGCCATCCTATGGCAGCCTTAATTCAAGAAAATTACCTTAAATAGTCTGTATTATATATTTAGTTGACTTGCTGTTCTGGCTGCAATATAAGCTTTGCAGGATCTTCAATTTTGGCTTCTATACAGTCACAGTAAGCAGAATATACTGATTTTTTTATTGCGCTCATCAACCAATCTTCAGCACTAGGATCAGTTTTATATTCATTTTGCACATCAACTAATCTACCCAATAAAGTCAGATAATGCGATTGAAGAGGAGTGTAACCCATACCATTTTCATCTATAACAACATCATTGCCTGATTTTATACTTGGGTTTGTGCTATCGGGAAATTCGTGATTCATATCATCTTGTATTATACTCATTTCAATCCTCCTACCTAATTATAACAAATACTAGCGAGCAAAAACAGAGTTAACAGCCATTTTTAGATTTCTTTTGCTTCACCTTCAACGGTACCATCTTCAGAATCGTCTTCAGCACCTGAAGATTCTGTTACATCACCTTCAGGTTGCTGGGCATATATATGCTCTCCCATTTTTTGAGCAGAAGTATTTAAGTCTGCAGTAGCTGTTTGCATACCTGCAATATCATTGGTAGATATAGCAGTTTTTAAAGACTCAATCTTAGATTCAATGTCTATTTTTATTTCTTCAGGTATGTTATCGGTATTATCTTGTAATAGTTTTTCAGTGCTATATACTAACGAATCTGCCTGGTTTTTAGTCTCTACTTCAGCTTTACGCACATTATCTTGTTCTTCATTAGTTTTAGCATCTTCCATCATGGTTTTAATTTCTTCATCAGACAGGCCTGAACTAGATTGAATGACGATTTTCTGCTCTTTACCTGTTCCCTGATCTTTAGCAGATACGCTCAATATACCATTAGCATCGATATCAAAAGTAACTTCAACTTGAGGTATCCCTCTGGCTGAAGGGATAATTCCATCTAACATAAATCTCCCTATAGATTTGTTATCAGAAGCCATCTGTCTCTCACCTTGCAAAACATGAATATCAACACTAGCTTGGTTATCAGCTGCAGTCGTAAAAGTTTCGGTTTTTTTGGTAGGGATTGTTGTATTTCTATCTATCAATGTAGTCATTACTGATCCTAATGTTTCCAGTCCTAACGTCAAAGGAGTAACATCTAATAAAACAATGTCGTCGACTTCACCTGCCAATACACCTGCTTGCACAGCGGCACCTAATGCAACTGCCTCATCTGGGTTCACGCTTCTATTAGGTTCTTTACCAAATATGTTTTTAACTTTTTCTTGTACTGAAGGCATCCTGGTCATTCCTCCTACCAAAATGACTTCATCTATTTTTTCTTTTGTTAAACCTGCGTCTTTTAATGCATTTAAGCAGGGTCCTTCAGTTCGCAGGATAAGGTCATTAGCCAATTGATCTAGTTTAGATCTACTGAAGTTTTTCACCAAATGCTGGGGACCATTAGAATCAGCTGTTATGAAAGGTAAATTTATCTCTGTTTCAACTGTACTAGAAAGTTCAATTTTGGCCCGTTCTGCTGCATCTCGCAATCTTTGTAAAGCCATACGATCTTTGGATAAATCAATTCCAGTTTCTTGCAGAAATTCTTGTCTCAGCCAATCTAATATAGCTTCATCAAAATCATCTCCCCCTAAGCTAGTATCTCCGTTAGTAGATTTAACTTCAAAAACACCGTCTCCCATTTGAAGAATAGTGATATCAAATGTTCCACCACCTAAATCAAATACTGCAATGGTAGCTTCTTCTTTTGTCTTATCTAATCCATATGCTAAAGATGATGCCGTAGGTTCATTTATAATTCTTAAAACTTCCAATCCTGCTATCGTTCCGGCATCTTTAGTGGCCTGGCGCTGAGTATCATTAAAATACGCCGGCACTGTAATGACAGCTTGAGTTATAGTTTCACCTAATTTAGCCTCTGCATCTTGCTTTATTTTTTGTAACACAAAGGAAGATATTTGTGGAGGTGCAAAGCTTTCATCGCCCATATTAACGTGAGCATCTCCGTTATCTGATTTTTTTAACGAGTACGGTAATCTACTTGCCAAGGCTTGCACTTCTTTATCGTCATATTTTCTACCAATTAATCTCTTAACAGAAAATACTGTATTTTCTGGGTTTGTGACTGCTTGCCGTTTAGCCACTTGCCCAACATATCGTTCATTAGACTTAACGTTAAACGCCACCACTGACGGTGTTGTTCTTCCACCTTCAGCATTTTCAACAATCACAGGTTCACCTGCATCAATAACGGCTGCAACTGAGTTTGTAGTACCTAAATCTATTCCTAATACTTTTGCCATAATTTAACCTCGATATACTCCTTTTTATTCTGAAATTGGTTTTGCCACAACTACTTGAGCGGCCTGAATGATTCTATCTTTAATTTTGTAACCATTTCGTAAAACTTTAACTACTGACCCAGATTCATATTCATTGGTCTCTTCAGTAGTCAAAGCTTCATGTTCTAGTGGGTTAAAAACCTTACCATAAGATTCGATTTTTATAACACCTTCTGATTCAAAAAACATAATTAATTTTTTTTGAATCAATTTGATTCCATTTAACCATTGTGCATTTGCATCATCATCAATTAATTGTTCTACAGCCATTTCCAACTCATCAGACACAGGCAACAACTTAGCTAGTAAACTCATATTTAAATATTGTATTTCAGTAATCCGTTGTTCATCCATTCTTTTTCTATAATTAATTAATTCAGCCTGAGCTCTTAACGTTAAATCTGATTGTTCTTTCAATGACTCGTTTAATCTCTCGATCGCATTTTTTAATTCATCGGTAGACATTGAATCTATTGCATCGTCATTACTCTCCGTAGGTTCATTCGTTTCATCATCTATGTTCAATTCTTCTTCCATACCCGTACATCCGTAAATTAATCTGTTTTATATTCCTATTGGTAAGTTAAAACTACTAAAGAGTTTTTCTAATTCTGAGGATAAGGTTTTTTTATTTCTATCACCCATTATTAATGTGTTTAATCGTTCTTTAAATGTTTCCAGGTTTCCAATCATCAACAACACATATTCCACGCCTGCTAAATTCAACCCAACATTTTCTATTAAATATTTAATTAACATTAACTGCCTGATATCATCTCGAGAATATAATCTCAGCATGCCAATAGTTCGGTTAGGGTTAATTAAACCAAGCCGTTCATATTTTCTAAGAGTTTGAGGGTGCATTTCTAAAATCCGAGCTGCCACACTGATTACATATAATCCCTCAAATTCCATCTGGCTGCCAATAGAATCATTCATGACTCGATCATCAATTGACTCTGCACCGTTACTATCATCTAAAATAGTAGGCATGCCTTCGTTAATGCTATTTTGGAATTTTATAGTTACTCGTCTTCTATCAGTCATAAAATATTGTCTTAACTCTTAAATACATCATATAACTTGATGCGTGGTGTGTCAACCTACATGATACAAGTACTTAAATCATTGGTCTGGATTAAGGCTACATTTATAAAAATGTTTACTTAGATAATTTCTACCAAAAACGTTCTTCTTTCCATGGGTCAGCATTATTATTGTAGCCATTTTTTTCCCAGAAGCCCGATTCATCATTTTCTATAAACTCGATGGCGTTTATCCATTTGGCGCTTTTCCAAGCGTATTTACTAGGAATGACCAATCTCAGGGGCCAACCATTACCTTCTCCAATAGGTTCTTCATCTCTTTTATGTGCTAGAATACCTTCTTTCATGCATATGTCTAATGGTAAATTAGTAGTATATCCTCCATAACAATGTGCCATTATGAAATTGGCGTTAGATGTTGGTTTACAGAGTTCAGCTATAGTAGAAAACAGGACTCCTTCCCATAAATTATCCAAATGGCTCCACTGAGTCACACAATGGAAATCAGCCGTCACTTTTTCCCATTTTAATTCTAGAAATTGAGGCCAATTAATCACAGTTTCATTCTCTACTAACCCATACATCTTCATTTTCCACGTAGATAAATCTAACTTAGGAGTTTCTCCATAAGTCAAAATAGGGAATTTTTCCGTCAAAAATTGACCTGGTGGAGTTCGGTCTCCTTGTAAATGTTCAGGAACTTGTTTTATTTGGTCGGGCCTTTTCATGTTAAACCTCTCATTTTACTTTATGTTAATTAAAGCCTCTTCTTGGTCATCAACTTTACCTATAACTGTAGCATCCAGTATTCCAGATTTATGCAATTTGTCCAATAACAAGTCGCTTTTATCTTGTGAAACAGAAATCAACAAACCTCCAGAAGTCTGTGCATCACATAGTAATAATTGAGCTTGCTCCGTAATTCCATCAAACCAATTTATACTAGAATCAACACTTGATTTATTACGCATTGTTCCTCCTGGAACAATGCCTTGATCCAAAAGGTTCCATGTTCCTTCTATCACGGGCACATCAGCAAAAACTATATTTGCTGTAGTGTTGCTAGCTTTCATCATCGACATTAAATGCCCCATTAATCCGAATCCTGTTACATCGGTACAAGCATGTACACCAACGTCCATCATTATTTCACTAGAAGTTTTATTTAAGGTGCTCATTATACTAATAGCTAATTCCATAACCTCGCTGGAAACTTTATTCTGTTTGCCTGCAGTAGTGATAATTCCTGTTCCAATTGGCTTGGTTAAAATCAACACATCTCCAGGCTTAGCGTCTTTGTTAGAAACTGCTTTCCCTGGAGGAACTAATCCCACAACTGCCATTCCGTATTTAGGCTCAAGGTCATCAACTGTATGTCCTCCGACTAGCAAACACCCAGCTTCAGCTGCTTTGTCGTACCCTCCACGTAAAATATCTCCAAGAATATCTTTATCTAGAGAGTCTGGAAATCCCGTGATGTTCAAAGCCATAAGGGGTTTACCTCCCATAGCATAAACATCGCTCAGAGAATTGGCTGCAGAAATTGCTCCAAATTCGTACGCATCATCTGTAATTGGAGGAAAAAAATCCACAGTAAAAACTAATCCCACATCTTCATCCAATTTGTACACTGCGGCGTCATCCCCAGTTTCTGATCCAATAATTAAATTAGGATGGGACACTTTAGGTAATTTACTCAAGATCTGAACTAGATCTTCTTGATTGATTTTTGCTGCTCAACCGGCACAATGAGACATTTCTGTTAATCTAATAGTATCGGCCATAAAAACACTTCCCTTTATATTTTATTGAGACCTATATTAACTCAAATTAATGTTTATAACTAACATTTTACGTTATACATCTTTACAAAACCGCATTTTTTACCCATTAAACCATATTGACATTTAATACACCTTTACTTTACTATAAATTTATGCGTTCCGTTCATGAACAGAACGATTCATTAGACTCTAATAGTGAAAGAGAATTATCAGCACTATTAGAAATCGAATTGAATCCAGAAATAACCCAAAGACAACTATCTAGCAAGATAGGAATTGCTTTAGGGTTAACTAATGTTTTAATCAAAAATCTTGCTCAAAAAGGACTCATTAAAGCTTCGCAGGCCGGATGGAAAAGATGGATTTATAACTTAACACCGCAGGGTATTACGCATAAGGTATTACTTACTCAAAAATACATCACACGGATCATCACTAATTACCAAATCATAACTAATACCATATCTGACGATCCGACCCTTTCAAACCTTCATTTGGAATCAAAGGTGGCGATTATAGGAACTGAAGATTTTGCTGAGTTAATATACTTAGCTCTCAAAAAAAACGGCATAGACGAAATAGAATCATTTTCATTCAATCCCAAAATTAATCAGAAATTCCTTGGTATGCCAGTAACAAAAATTAAC
>Ga0114999_10004828_pt1 | contig 16157 bp, 14 predicted proteins | sample ArcticOcean_MG_C_3_FD_89820 | JGI IMG/M metagenome (GOLD analysis project Ga0114999, IMG submission 89820) | Marine microbial communities from western Arctic Ocean - ArcticOcean_MG_CB8_126 | ecosystem: Environmental > Aquatic > Marine > Oceanic | place: Arctic Ocean: Canada Basin | collected...
AGAGGACCGAGATCGAGGTTGAGAACTTCACACAATACGCCGAGCGCTTTCCGGCTGTGCTGGCGTTGGGACTCTTTCTGCTCTTGATGGAGGTCGGTCTGTCGCAGACTGTCCTCCGCAAGCTGCCCTAGTCCGGGAGCCTAACTAGCATGTTTCGATTCGGCTCTCCAGAGTGGCTCTTGGCCCTCTTGCTTGTTCCCTCTCTGGCCGCAGCATACTGGTATGCGGCCTGGAGTCGACGGAACGCGCTCGCGAATTTCGGCGACTCGGCGCTGATGGACAAGCTCTCGGCGTCGGTGAGTATGCCCGCGAGGCGCGCGAAGGCGATCTTGAGGGTCACTGCGGTTCTGCTCACGCTTGTAGCGTTGGCGTGCCCTCAGTTCGGCACGCGGGTCGAGACGGTGCAGAGTGTTGGTCAGGACATCATGATCGCGGTCGATCTTTCCCAATCGATGCTGGCGGAAGACGTCGCCCCCAACCGACTCGAACGTGCGCGCCTCTCGATCTTCCGGCTGATGGATCAGCTCAAGGGGGACCGTGTTGGACTTGTCGCGTTTGCCGGCACCGCCTTCGTCCAGAGTCCGCTCACCATCGACTATAGCGCTGCCGGCCTCTTCCTCGGTGCGATGCAGCCTGACATCATGCCCGTGCAGGGAACCGATCTCGGGGAGGCTGTGCGCGTCTCACTCGACGCGTTGGACCAGGGCGCTCGGGACGCTCGTGTCCTGATCCTGGTGACCGACGGGGAGGATCACGAGGATCGATTCGAGGAGGAGCTGGCACGCGCGCGCTCGGACGGTGTTCGCGTCTACATCATCGTCTTCGGGTCGACAGAAGGAGTTCCGATCCCCCTCTACGACGAACAGGGGCAGAGGGACGGCTTCCTTCGCGACGAGGACGGGGCGGTAGTGACGACGCGACTTGGAGAAGAAACGCTCGCTGACTTCGTGGGGCTGGCCGACGCAACGGTTGTTAGGGCCGGAGAGGGCGGTACCGGATTCGAGGACCTCGTGGACGAGATCGCGAGTAGAGATGGTGAGGCATTGGATGAGCAGCAGATCACACAGTTCGAGGAGCAATTCCAAGTCTTCTTGGGGCTCGCACTCTTGCTCCTGATTGCCGAACTGGTGATCTCGGATCGCAAACGTATGAGCGAAGCGTGGTTAGGGAGGTTCGAATGATGATATCGAAGTGGACCGTCGCCGTCGTGGCGGTGCTCGCGATCATGATCATGCCGACTCGTGGCTCGGCGCAGGCGGGCCGGGATCGAGTGGCCGAAGGCAACCGGCTATACGAGGAAGGGAGGTTCGACGAGGCGCACCAGATGTATCTGGAGGCGTTGCGCGAGGACCCCGAGTCTTCACTCATCCGCTTCAACTCCGGCAATGCGCTCTACCAGACCCAAGACTTCCAACGGGCCATGGAGGCGTATCAACAGGCGATCGATTCCGGTGAGCCGGAGCTGGCCAGCGCGGCCTGGTACAACCTCGGAAACTCGCTGTATCGCGGGCAGCAATTGGAGCCGAGCTTCGAGGCCTATAAGCAGGCGCTACGCCTCAATCCTGATGATGTCGACGCAAAACACAATCTCGAACGTGTGTTGGAACAAATGCAGGAGCAGGATCAGCAGCAGGAGGGCGACGAACAGCAGGATCAGGATCCACAGGACGAGAACGACTCAGAGCAGGACCAAGAAGAGCAGGACCAGCAGAACCAGGACGGCGAAGAAGACGAGCAGCAACCGCCGGAAGGCGAAGATCAGCCTCCCTCTGAAGGTGAAGAGGAGTCACAGCCGCAACCGGGTGAGATGACGCCGGAGGAGGCAGAGCGCTTGTTGGACTCCATCCGGGAGGATCCCGGTGACGTCAACCGGAAGCCCGCAGATGCGCGGGGTCGCAAGCCCAAGAAGGTCTGGTAGTCCGAGTGTCTGCTCTGGTCCGCTTCCGTCGCGTCGTGCCTGTCGCGCTTTTTGCACTCGCGTTGACTTCTGCGCCCGCGCTAGTGGCTCAGCTAGTGGCTCAGAACGTGGGGGTGCGCGCCTACCTGACCCCGGGCACGACCGTGGGTGTGGGTCGACAGTTCGTGCTGAACTTGGAGGTCACGGGAGTACGTAGAGTCGATCGAGATCCCGTGCTCCCTGACCTGGCGGCGTTCGCTCAGTATCTGGGCAGTGGCACATCCACCTCGATGGAGATGGCGGGCGGACAAACGACTGTGGCGCTCACGGTTCAGTATCGCTTCCAAGCGCTCGTGGAGGGGACCTTCCAGATTGAGCCGCTGCAAGTCGCCGTAGGCGGGCAGACCTACAACACCGAGGTGCTTCCCCTGACTGTGGCCTCCGCGCCTCCCGCACCGGGTGCCGCCAACGGAAGCACAGACGCGGGTGGCATTGCGCCCGCAGATCTATTCGTGGAAGCGGAAGCGTCACGTACCACGGTACTGGTCGGAGAACCGCTCACGATTGAATATCGGATTTGGACCCGGCTAGACGTCACCTCGTTCAGCCTCACATCGGAGCCGGAGCGCGAGGGTTTCTGGGTCGAGGGTCTCGGGCAGATCACTCAACCACAGGTCGAGCAGCGCCTGCGAAACGGGCAGCAGTACACCACTGCGCTGATTCAGCGGGTCGCACTCATCCCGACCGGGGCGGGTCAGCGCACCATCGAGCCGCTCGGTATCGAAGCGCAAGTGCGCGTCAGCCGTAGCAATGATCCGCTCGATCGGCTTTTCGGCAGGAGCCCGCTCTTCGGAAGGGCCACCGTCGTCCCGGCGGCTGTGCTATCCAATTCGCTGAGCATTCAGGTTGACGCCCTTCCCGCGGGGCGACCAGAACCGTTCAGCGGAGTTGTTGGCGCGTTGGCCCTCACGGCCGAGGTCGATCGTGACGAGCTCGATGCGAATGACGCGGTTACGCTCACGATCCGCGTTTCGGCCCAGGGCAACGTGCGGGCGATTCCAGAGCCCGTTTTGGACCTCCCTCGGGACTTCGAGGTTTTCCCTCCCGAGATCGTCGAGTCGGTTGAACCTTCCGGCGACGGACTGTCCGGTAGCAAGGTCTTCGAATATGTGCTCATCCCGCGGACACCTGGAGAGCGCATGATTCCGTCCGTATCGATGGGTTACTTCGATGCCGCCAGCGGGAGCTACGGGACCGCTCGCACGGACGAGATCCCCCTCTTGGTGACGGGAGAGATCAACGAACCGCCAGTGTCACTTCAACGTGTCGGGGTCGCGCAACTCCGGGAAGACATCCGCTTCATTCGCCTCGGTGATGGTGCGTTGCGTCCTGTCGAGAGCTTCCTCTTCCAGGGCGCGGCGTTCTGGACGCTTCTCCTCCTGCCGATGCCAGCGGTCCTCGGAGCGCTGGGATTGCGGCGACACTGGGATCGACTGGAGGGCGACGTGGCTTACGCGCGTGGGCGACGAGCTGGGCGCGTCGCCAAGAAGCGACTTGCCACAGCCCAAGGCCTGGTCCGGGAAGGGGACTCGAGGGCCTTCTTCGCCGAGGTGGCCAATGCATTGCGCGGTTTCGTTGCGGATAGGCTAAACGTCGCGGAGGCCGGAATGCAGATCGGCGAGCTCCGCGTGAGCCTCGCAGGGCGCGGTGTGTCCACGGAGTCGGCGTCCGACTTCTTGGCTTGTCTCGAGCAGTGCGACCGTCAGCGCTTCGCTCCTGCGGGTGCCGAGATCGAGGAGCGTATACAGTTCCTCGAGCGGGCTGGTGCAGCGATGACCATGCTCGATGGGGCGCTTCGGTGAGCGGCTCGTCGCGTAGACGCTGGCTGGTAGCAGCCTTCATCGGCGCGTGCGTAGTCCTCGGATCGACGGCGGCACCAGTGTCTGCGCAGCAGGAGATCTTCGAACAGGGCAATCAGTTCTATCAGGCCGAGGACTACGCGGCCGCTGTGGAGGCCTACGAGGCTGTGCGGGCGGGCGGCTTCGAGAGCCCGGATCTCCATTACAACCTCGGAAACGCGCACTTCAAGACGGGCCAACTCGGTCGCTCCATCCTGAGCTGGGAGCGCACATTGAGGCTCGACTCCGGTCACGAAGACGCTGCAGCGAACCTGGAACTTGCAGTCCGACTCAGCGCGGACGACATCGAACCCCTACCTCGGTTCTGGCTGCTCTCGGCCATTTCCTGGTGGGTGACCCTCGTTCCTCGTTCGGCGTTGCTCGTTGTGGTCGCCTTGGGTTGGCTCGCGTTCACGTGCGGGGCGTTCGCCCGGATCCTCCTGAGGGCGGAGCGCTCTCGGCGGCTGGGCGGCTGGGGTATGACGGCTGGAGCAGTGACGTTGGTGCTGCTTGGGTCCACCCTCGCGCTGCGCGAATTCGAGGTTGGTCAGGCGGAGCGAGGTGTCATTCTCGTCGAGGCGGTCCTGGTACGCTCCGCTCCGGCGGATGACGACGGTCTCACCGTCTTCGAAGTGCACGAGGGCACGCGCGTCCGCATCGACCAACGTACGGAGCAGTGGGCTGAGATCGTGCTCGACGACGGAAAGGTCGGCTGGGTTCCGGTAGGGGTGATGGGCGTGATCTAGTGCTGTGTTGCCGAAGTCTGCTGCCATTCGGCTGCGGCCACATCCCACATATCTACGTTGCGGCTCGTCGCAATAGCCCTGCTATTACTCCTCGCCGCGCCTTGATCTGCGGGCGCGGCCACACCCTCGATGTCTACCAGACTTCGGCAACACAGCACCAGCTTACGAGCCTTCGAACTCGCACAGCGCGAAGCAATCACAGCCCACGGCACGGAGTCGGTCTGCTCCCCCGAGGTCGGGTAGATCGATAACGAAGCAGGCTTCGACGACCTTGCCGCCCACTCCTCGAATCAGCTCGAGCGCTGCCGAAGCGGTGCCTCCGGTGGCGATCAGGTCGTCGATGAGCAGAACGTTGTCTCCGCGTGAGATCGCTTGCGTGTGCATCTCGATACGGTCAGTTCCGTATTCGAGTTGATAGTCCGCGCCAACGACTTCACCCGGCAGCTTGCCTGCTTTGCGAATGGGAATGAATCCGACTCCCAATTGATAGGCGACAGCGGTACCGAAGATGAACCCTCGAGCCTCGATTCCTGCCACGAGGTCGATCGGTATACCTGTATAGCGCTGCACCATGAGGTCCACTGCCGTGCGCAGCCCGCGAGCGTCTTCTAGGAGTCCGGTGACGTCCCGGAACAGAATGCCCGGGTGCGGATAATCCGGGACGGTCCGGATGTAGGACTTGATCGAATTGTGTTCAGGCTCGCTGGGCATCATGCGCTCTTCGTGGAGTGTCCGTGATCACCCTCTTGCCCATGATGCGTATGATCATGACGGCCCTGATGAAAGACCACGTGCATGAGGGTGCCGCTCACGAAGGCCTGGTAGTATTCGACTCCGATTCCGTGTTGGCCGCTGTTCATGCCTGTGGCGAGCAAGTATCCGACCAGCGTAGCGAGCGCGATCGTTGCCACGCCGCCAACAGCGGCCCAGGTGCCGTGCCGAGGCCGGATGAGCCACCAAATGACCAGGCTCACGGGGATACGGTGTAGCACTATGGCCAGCCCGAGCGCTGTGCCGACCGTGCCACCGGGCCCGAAGGCGGCCCCTTCCAGCAGTGCGTGCAGCGCCAGGCCGGAGAGCCCTACGATGATGGCGAGGTTGTCCGTGTGAGCCTCGAACGCGTGTGAGGCCCGTTCGAATAGACTGGGCAGGAAGACCCCCGCCGCGACAACAAGGGGTACGAGGAGGCTGCGATCTTCGAACGCGAACGGCACGATCTGCCACGCCACGAGCAGCGGTACCGCCAGATAGACGAACCCGTCAACCAGCCGTGCGGCATTTGGGCGTCCGTGGAGCGCGCCGTAAAGCACCGGCCCGATTGCTGGAGCCGCGAGCGCGGCGACGAGGAACAGCATAGGGCTTGCCGCTACTCCCATTCGATCGTGCCCGGGGGCTTCGATGTCACGTCCAGGGCCAGGCCCGTGATCCCATCAAGCTTGAGAATCTGGTCCCGCAGCTCCCCTATGAGTTCAGGGGGCAATTCTACCGGCGTCGCTGTCATGGCTCGTTGCGAGCGAATTGGTCGGACGATCACGGTCTCTCCCGGTTCGTCGGTGAGCGAGAGCGGGACGAGCACCGTTGGACACTGCCAGACATCGTCGTAGAGTCCGAACCGGCGAAGACCCTCCATTACGATGGCGTCTGCTTTCCGCAGGACGTCTAACCGCTCACGGGTCACATAGGCTTCGATAGCCGTTGCTCGCGCGGGATGATGGGCTTCGAGGTTCCATACACATCGGTTGATGCCGGGCACCTGGGCCGTGATCGCCGACACCGCGTCAATGAGCACCGGCCAGTCGACATCGCCGCTCAGCAGCACCGGATGTTCGTACGCCCTCAAGTCGGCCTTCACCCCGACGGACCGGATCGGTAGCGGCGTTGCCTTCAGTCCGAAGCGAGCAGCTAGTTCTTCGAGTTGCGGCTCGATCGTCTCGAATCCTTCGGTGTCCTGCGTACCATTCGAGCAAAGCAGTCGCACGCCGAGACCCGGGCCGGGGAACGGGTGTCGTGACAGCGTTTGCTGGTCGATACCCAGGCGCTGCCCGAGCTCACGTACTTCGACTTTATAGAGGTCGGCAAGTGGTTCCACGACTCGGCCTGCTTCGATCATCTCCTGGATGATCGGGACCCGGTTGTGATGCGTCTTGATCGTTTCGGACCGTTTGGTGCCGCCGGTCTCGATGGTGTCGGGATAGATGGGGCCCTGCCCGAGCAAGTGATGCGTAATACCGAGCCGTCTGGCCTCCGATTGGAAGACGTCGACGAAGGTATCCCCGATTTTGCCGCGCTTGGCCTCCGGTTCCACAAGCCCTTCGAGCGATTCGAGGAATGTGTCGCTCGCGTCGACGAAGTGGAGGTTCCGATCGAGGCCTGACTCGGTGAACATGCGGAGCACATCGACACTCTCGTGAAGTCGCATCAGGCCGTTGTCGATGTGAAGCAGGTGCAGCCGTTCCGGGCCGATCGCCCGCCCGAGCAGGACCGCCGCGACTGTGGAGTCGACCCCTCCCGAAGCGAGCAAGAATACGGACCGGTCACCGACGTGCTCCCGTACGCGTTCGATCTGCTCGTCGAGGAACTGTTCCATCGACCAGCTCGCTTCGCATTTGCAGATCTCGAATACGAAGTTGGCGATCATCTCGTCACCGTGGAGGGTGTCGTCGACCTCCGGGTGGAATTGGAACCCATAGCGGCGCAGCGAGTCCGAGCCGATTGCTGCGTAGCGGTGCTCGCCTGCTTCGCCCGAGATCGTGTGGCCGATCTCTTCGAAATCAGGGCCGACCGAGACCACGGAGTCGAAGTGGCTCATCCACACCGGCTCGACGGCGTCCAGTCCGCGAAAGAGCGGATGTCCGGCAGCGGTGTGTAGGTCAGCCTTGCCCCACTCTCGACCCCCGTGCTCGATCTGCCCCCCGCAGTGCCGGGCGAGTTCCTGATGCCCAAAGCAGAAGCCGAGGATCGGCACTTCGAGATCATAGATCGCCTTCGTGTATTGGGAGTCCTCTCCACGGGATGCGAGGCTCGGGCTACCCGAAATGATGATCCCACGATAACCGTCGAACGCGTCGACGGCGTCGTCCGGTTGTCGGATCTCGGCTCGTACTCCTTGCCGGCGAATCTTGGTAGCGATCAGATGCGCGTACTGACCGCCGAAGTCGATGACGGCGATGGTGTCGTGCTGCAAAGTGGCTCCAGTCAGTGCATGGCTTCGGAAGATCGAAGTTTGTAAGCGGCGCCGGTCCGCTGGAAGGGCATCCGAGATCGCTTGGCCTTGCGTAGATGTGGATCTTGTCCAAAATTAGGCAAGCCTAAATTTAATGGGGCCGCTACCAGGGCGGCCTCCGTTCATTCGAGTCCGGCCGCTGTATGGTCAATCCTGCTCTCGCCCTTTTTGTCTTCGCCCTGCTGGTCGCGGTGCTCGCACTCGTGCTCTGGCCGAAACGGGGCGCGTACGCCCGATTCGCGCAGATGGCGCTGCTGACCGAGCGAGTCCGTCTCGAGGACGCGCTCAAGCATGTGTACACGTGGGAGCAAGTCGGTCGGGTCAGCACGCTCGAGAGCCTGGCCGGGCGCCTCGAGATCTCTCGGGCGAGGGCCGCGACCCTCTTGCAGCGGCTCACCGAGCTGGGTCTGGTTCGCAGTGACGATGAGGGCCCCAGGTTGTCGGAGGGTGGTCGGGAAGAAGCGGTGAGGCTCGTTCGTACGCACCGACTTTGGGAGCGCTACCTCGCGGATCGCACTGGTGTGCCCGCCACAGAGTGGCATGATGAGGCAGAGCGCGTTGAGCACAACCTATCTGCCGAACAGACGGAGGCGCTCTCGGCTCGACTCGGACACCCGCGATGGGACCCCCATGGCGACCCGATTCCGACGTTGAGTGGTGATATGCCCCCCGTCGAGCAGCTGAGCCTAGCGGGAGTGCCGGCCGGGTGCAGCGTCGAAGTAGTGCACCTCGAGGACGAACCACGAGAGATCTTCGATGCGCTACTCACGCAGGGACTTCATCTCGGTGGGCGGCTCGACGTCGTGGCACGTGACGAACGACGCGTACGGGTCACGACCGCAGGTCGGGAGTGGTCCGTCGATCTCGTTGCCGCACGCAACGTGACCGTGCGGGTGCTCGCAGAAGGCGAAAGGGCGGGGGGTCCCTCTGAGAATCTGGCTGATCTAGCTCCGGGTGAAGTGGGTCGGGTGCTCGGTCTCTCCCCTGCGTGCCGAGGACAGCAGCGTCGTCGGCTGCTGGACCTAGGGGTGGTGAACGGAACGGAGATCACAGCCGAGATGGTGAGCGCCACGGGCGACCCCGTCGCCTACCTCATCCGCGGTGCGTTGATCGCCTTACGTCGTGGCCACGCCGAGTGGATTCTGATCGAGCGTGTTGATACACTGGCCGAGGTCTCGGCCTAATGCCCACGCTCTCTACGAGCGCGTGTGGATCCTGCGCCCAACATCGTGAGCAAAGCCTCGTGCGGCTGGGCTTGAGCCCGGATAAGTGGGACTATCTGATTGCTTTGGCGGGCAACCCCAACGTGGGTAAGAGCACTGTTTTCAATGCGCTGACGGGGCTCCGCCAACACACCGGTAACTGGCCGGGCAAGACGGTGGTTCGCGCGGAAGGCGTATTCGGGCACCGCGACAACCGCGTGAAGGTCGTAGACCTCCCCGGCACCTACTCATTGCAGGCCGGGAGCGTCGACGAGGAGGTAGCGCGAGACTTTGTGCTATTCGGCCGGCCTGACGTCACCGTTGTGGTCGTGGACGCCACACGCCTGGAGCGCAACCTCAACCTCGTGCTTCAGATCAGGGAGATCACGGACCGCGTGGTGGTCTTCTTGAATCTCATCGACGAAGCCCGTCGGCACGGCATCGCGATCGATGCCAAGAAGCTCGAGAAGGAGCTAGGCGTCCCGGTCGTGCAGGGTATCGCGAGAGAAGGCGTCGGAATCGACGAGCTGCTCCGCGCGGTTCACGAAGTCGCCACAGGGGCTCGTTCATCAGGGCAGCAGATCCACATCGCGCAGCATGTACCCGGAGTAGAGGACGCGATCGTTGATCTAGTGCCGGTGATTGAGCAGGTCTTCCCCGCGGTACCCAACCCACGTTGGGTCGCGCTGCGACTTCTCAATGCTGACGAAGCGGTCATGGAGGCGGTGCGCACGGGCGAGCTCGGTCAACTGTCCCGAGACGATTCCGGCGAGTTGCTCGACTTGGCGCCCGAGGCAGGCCGGGAGAAGGTGCTCGAGGCCGCCATGCACCTGCGTTGGGATTTGCCGCCTGATTTCCACGATCTCGTCACGCAGCGCGCGTACGAGGCTGCAGAGGAGGTCGCTTCCCGCGTTCAGTTGGGCGGCCTGAAGAAGGCTGGCTTCGCCTTCGACCGGAAGCTGGACGCCTGGCTGACGAGTCGCATCTTCGGTTTCCCGTTGATGCTCTTGATCCTAGCCGTTGTGTTTTGGATCACGATCGAGGGCGCCAATGTGCCGTCGTCCATGCTTGCGACGCTGCTCGTGGAAAACGGACGTCCATGGCTGCACGGGATCGCCGCTCTGATGTCATTGCCGTGGTGGCTCGATGGATTCTTGGTCGATGGAGTCTATCTCGCCACTGCGTGGGTGATCGCCGTCATGCTGCCGCCGATGGCGATCTTCTTCCCGCTGTTCACGCTGCTGGAGGACTTCGGGTATCTGCCGCGTGTGGCGTTCAATCTCGATTCGCTCTTTCAAAAAGCAGGGGCGCACGGCAAGCAAGCCCTGACGATGTGCATGGGTTTCGGCTGCAACGCCGCCGGCGTCGTGGCCACACGAATCATCGACTCTCCCCGCGAACGTCTCATCGCGATCATCACCAACAACTTCTCGCTCTGTAACGGACGCTGGCCAACGCAGATCCTCATCGCCACAATCTTCATTGGGGCGCTCGCCCCTGCCCATTTGGGCGGTCTGGTGGGGGCGGGCGCCGTGGCGGGTATCGCGCTGCTCGGCATCGTGATGATGTTCTTCTCGTCGTGGATTCTCTCTCGCACAGTGCTGCGCGGAGAGGCCACGAGTTTCAGTCTCGAGCTGCCTCCGTACCGGCCGCCCCGCATCCTCCAGACACTCTATACGTCGGTCATCGACCGGACTTTGATCGTACTCTGGCGTGCCGTTGTCTTCGCCATACCAGCGGGCGCAGTCATTTGGCTCATATCGAACATCACCGTGGGTGGTCTGACACTCGCGCACCACTCGGTGACCTGGCTGAACCCTCTTGGCCTCCTGCTTGGAATGAACGGCGTGATTTTGCTCGCATACGTCGTCGCGATACCGGCGAACGAGATCGTCATTCCCACAATCCTGATGCTGACCGTACTCACGGGGGCTGGCGCGGGAGGTGAGGGGGCTGGCGTGATGTTCGAATACTCCAGTGCGAGCGTGACCGGAGACTTGCTCCGTGCCGGCGGTTGGACGCTGCTGACCGCCGTGAGCCTCATGCTTTTCAGTCTGATGCATAACCCGTGCTCCACGACGATCTACACGATCTACAGGGAGACGCGCAGCGTGAAGTGGACCACAGTCGCGACGCTCATGCCGGTTGCTATGGGTGTCACCGTCTGCTTCCTGGTGACCCAGGTCTGGAGACTGCTCGGAGCGTAGGCGAACTTTTTGGCCCGCCCCTTCCGAAAACTCTAGTCGAAGGTGTTCCCATGTTCGATCTCAGTGAAATCGCCCTCACCATCTCCGGTGTCGTGGCTAGTTGGACTCCCCGGATCGTCGGTTCGCTCGCCGTCCTCGCGGGTGGCTGGATGATCGCTGGCCGTGTGAAGCGTCTGGCCTGGAAGGCACTCTCGGCTTCCGCGCTCGACGATATGCTGGTCCCGTTCTTGGCTGGCATGATCCACGTCTCCATCATCGTGCTCGTGGGGATCGCAGCTGTGGGTGTGCTGGGTGTCAATACGGCTTCCTTCGTCGCTGTTCTTGGCGCAGCCGGCCTGGCTATCGCCTTGGCCTTCCAGGACACCTTCTCGAATTTCGCGGCCGGCGTGATGCTGCTCACGTTCCGTCCGTTTGACGTCGACGACTATGTCGACGTGGGTGGGACTGCGGGAACGGTCCGTGAGGTGGGCATCTTCACGTGCATGCTCACGACTGGGGACAATATTCAGATCCGCGTCCCGAACTCGAGAATTTTTGGCCACACGATCGTCAACTATTCGGTGAGCGAGACGCGGCGCATCGATCTGTCGATCGGCGTGAGCTACAGCGACGACTTGGGCACAGCCATTCGCACCTGTATGGATGTAATCGCTGCCGACGCCCGCGTGCTCGAAGAGCCGGAGGCCCTAGTGGCGGTCAACGAACTCGGTGACTCTTCGGTTCAGCTCGTGGTGCGGCCCTGGGTCCAGAGGACGGACTATGGGTCGACCCGGTTCGACCTGATTCGGGCACTCAAGGAGAACCTCGAGGCTGCCGGTTGCAGTCTGCCGTATCCACAGCGCGAGGTGCATCTGCATGAGGCTGGATAGGCCAGGGGTTCAGATCACGGTGTCTTTCGTCGACACTGAAGGCAATGTAGTTTAGTTGAGAGTCAATTTCATTCTCAGGTAGTGTCTCTGTGGAAACATCTGTCCAGCTTCCGACAGTCCCCGCAGCCGCCTCGCACGAGGCGGTCGAGGACCTACGTCTTGGCCAGGTTCCCCTGCGCCAGACGGTGGAGCTGGTCAGCATAGACCTGCCCCCGCATCACGCTGAGCCCCTTCTCGAGCGTGGCCTCCTTCCCGGATGCCGCATCTGCCCGATCCGGTCGTCACCGGGTGGCGACCCCATCATCTCCATCGACGGCTCGCTTCTGGCGCTTCGTAAGGAGACCGCCGCGTGCTTGTGTGTGCGCATCCTCGAGCAATTCCAGGATGCGGGCTAAGCCTGTCCCGCTCCGGGACAGGATATTAAGCACCTCCTTTGCCTGAGCCGCGCGCTTTTTCCGAGGGCGCCCTCGGCGACAGGGGCGCCTCTGGCACCACCGCGCAGGACACGGCCCGCCGGCCCATCGTCGCGCTGATCGGGCCCCCAAATTCGGGCAAGACCACACTCTTCAATCAGCTCACTGGCCTCCGGCAGAAGGTCGCCAATTACCCCGGAGTTACGGTCGAGAAGAAGGTCGGCAAGGTCGCGTTTCCCGATGGCCGGGAGCTCGATCTTGTCGATCTCCCGGGCGTGCACGGGTTTTCTGCGCGTACGCTTGATGAACGGGTCACACGGGACGTGCTCGAAGGGCGGGTCGAGGGCGTGCGTGCCCCCGATGCGCTCGTACTCATCGTCGACTCCACGCGCCTCGAGAATCAGCTGATGCTGGTCGAGCCCGTGCTCGAACTCGAGTTGCCGACTTTGCTCGTGCTCAACATGTCCGACGAATTGGAGGAGCGCGGGGGGTGGGTGGATGATGGCCCACTGGAGGAACGCCTTGGTGTGAAGGTCGTGCGCACCAGCGCCCGTACTGGCTCCGGTGTGGATAAGGTTCGAGAGTTTCTGGCGGCGGATGTGACCGTGCTTGAGCCAGGGCGTTCCACGCAGCCGCGGACCCTGACCAACGTTCCCAGAGGTGTCGCTCTGCCGATGGTGGACGCGTTCACAGCTCGGCGAGCGCGGGTCCGGGAAGTTGTCGAGGAAGCCGGTTTCAGGCCGCCAGGCCCGTCCGCTCTCAGCGAGCGTGTGGACCACGTCCTCCTACACCGCGTGTGGGGGCCCCTGGTCTTCCTTGCGGTCGTGGTGCTCGTCTTCGAGTCGATCTTCACCTGGGCGGTGCCCTTGATGGATGGTGTCGACCTCGCCGTGGGCGCTTCAGGAAGCTGGCTGACCTCGACGTTGGCGGACACCTGGTTTCGATCGCTTCTAGTCGATGGCGTGTGGGCGGGCGTCGGGTCGGTAGTGATCTTCCTGCCGCAGATCCTGGTCCTCTTCTTCTTTCTCGGCGTGTTGGAAGACTCTGGGTACATGGCTCGCGCAGCTGTAATTGCTGACCGCATGATGTACCGGGTGGGGCTCCAGGGTCGAGCCTTCTTGCCGCTCTTGTCGGGATACGCCTGTGCCGTACCGGCGATTCTCGCCGCACGCACGGTCGAGGACGAGCGGGATCGCCTCGCGACGATCTTCGTGACGCCTTTCATGACGTGTTCGGCTCGCCTCCCGGTATATGCGTTGCTGATCGCCGCATTCATCCCTGCGGAGCCTTTCTTCGGCCCTATCGGGAAGCGTGCTGCTGCTTTGTTCGGCCTCTACGGGCTTGGGATCGTCGCGGCGATTGGTACCGCCTTCTTACTCAAGCGCACGCTGCTCAAGGCCGAGCCCATGGCGTTCCTGATGGAGTTGCCGCCCTACCGCATTCCTTCACTGCGGTCCCTCGGGCTGAGGCTCCTCGACCGCAGCGGGATCTTCTTGAAGCGTGTGGGGAAGGTCATCTTCACGGTGTCCATCGTGCTCTGGACGCTGACGCAGTTCCCGCGTACCGAGCTTGGCCCGCCGCTGATCGAAGACAGCGCTCTCGCGACTATTGGACACGTCATCGAGCCGGCGATTGCGCCACTCGGTTTCGATTGGAAGGTCGGAGTCGGTCTGGTCACCTCGCTGGCCGCTCGCGAAGTGATTGTCGGTACACTCGGCACGATTTACGGAGTCGAGGCGTCCGGAGACGAGTCGTTCGAATTGCAAGATGCGCTTGCCGAGGCGATGACCCCTGCGGCGGCGATCGGGCTGCTGATCTTTTTTGCGTTCGCCTTGCAGTGCATGTCCACAGTCGCGGTGATGAGGCGTGAAACAGGGGGTTGGAAGTGGCCGGTGCTCCAGTTCACGTATATGCTCCTGCTAGCCTACGTTGGCGCGTTCGTGGCCGTTCGCGTCTTTTAGGGCGTGCTGGCAACAAGATCCAAATTCAGGTGAGGTGAGTGTCGATGCGTGCAATGCTGTCTTCTCTCGGCCTTCTGCTGCTGTGTCTCACCCTCACGGGTGCAGTGAACGCGCAGGCGATCCCAACCCAACTCCGGGTTCGCGTGCTAGCGCACGACGCGAAGATCATTGGCAGCGGAGTCGGTGGAGCTCGCGTAACGATCACCGACCTCGCAACCGGCGAACTGCTAGCGTCAGGCGTGCAGGAGGGATCGACGGGCGATACGGGGGCCATTGTTCGCACTCCACAGGAGCGCGGCTCGACCATTTTCGATGTGGACGAGACAGGTCTATTCGAGGCGACGTTGCGTCTCGATGCCCCCACTCGCGTCGAGGTCGTAGCTGAAGGTCCATTAGGTACGGAACATGCGATCCAGCGGGCGTCGAAGACCCTGCTCTTGGTACCGGGCGTGGATATCGTCGGCGAAGGACTAATTCTAGAACTCAACGGCTTCACTGTGGAGATCCAGAATCCTACCGAGGCCGAGGCGTCCGTTGATGGCGCGCTGACCGTGCAAGCCCGAGTCACCATGCTGTGCGGATGCCCCACTGAACCGGGTGGCCTGTGGGACGCGGACCGCTTCACGATCCTCGCGCGGCTGGTCCGTGGCAGTGAGGTCGTGGTGGAGGGCGAGCTAGTCTTCGCCGGAGAGACCTCGATCTACCATGGGACGCTCGTAGCCCCTAGGCCCGGCAACTATGATCTTCAGGTACTAGCAATCGATCCGGAGCGCGCGAACACGGGGTTGGCGGTGAGAAAGGTGGTCGTCCGCTGACCGGCCGCCATGTGCAGTCTCGACCTTACACCGACCCCTTGGCTCCGGGTATACTACGGTAGCGCGAATGCGATGCGCGGCCCCGTCCGTGAGTCCATTCTTCCCCCGTCTCCATTTACGGAGAGACGCTGATGAGAAAGAGTATCCTGACCCTCTCGACCGCGCTACTGCTGGTCGTACCAGCTGCGGTTTCGGCGCAGGGATTTGGCATAGCGGCACGCGGGGGTACCCTGGGTGTCGGCGCTGAGGCAGCGCTGGGGCTCACGAGCAGGTTCGTTATCCGCGGAGGCGCGGGGCTGATGCCGTTCGAGCCCAGCACGACCATTGAGGACATCGAGGTCACGCTCAAGTTGCCGGAGTGGTACAACATCGGCGCGGACTTGTATCTCAGTGGTTCGTTCCGGATCGGCGGCGGCGTATTGTTCAAGTCGGACAATCTCTCCGTCGAGGGCACGTTCACGTCCCCTCAGATCATCGGTGGGCGTGAGTTCCCAGCTGCCGAGCTAGGCACGCTCACCGGCGTCCTCGCATCAAGAGATAACGCGCCGTATGCGCTGATCGGTTTCGGCAACCACATCTCCCCGGGTATCGGACTCTTTCTGGACCTTGGCGTGGCATTCCTGGGTGACCCTGACGTCACCCTCAAGGCGATCGGCGGTACGTTCAGTGATCAGGCCGAGTTGACCAGCCGCTTGAACGCCGAGGCTGCCGACTGGGAGGAGTCAGCTGGCTCCTACCTCAATTATTGGCCCATCCTCAACCTTGGCCTGCGCATCGGCATTGGTGGCTGATTCGTTCTAGCCGAAGGGTATCGGCGCCCGCGCAGCTTATGCTGCGCGGGCGCTTTGTCGTCAGGGGTCGGGTGGTGCCGACGGCATGGCTGTTCGAGAAGAGGCTCGAAACACCACAATCGCTGACAGCGCGAG
>Ga0114999_10004831_pt1 | contig 16152 bp, 11 predicted proteins | sample ArcticOcean_MG_C_3_FD_89820 | JGI IMG/M metagenome (GOLD analysis project Ga0114999, IMG submission 89820) | Marine microbial communities from western Arctic Ocean - ArcticOcean_MG_CB8_126 | ecosystem: Environmental > Aquatic > Marine > Oceanic | place: Arctic Ocean: Canada Basin | collected...
ATATATAAGCTGTTTTACGAATTCGAAAATGTAAAATTGAGTCAGGCGGATAAAGTATATGGGCGAAGCATTGCTATTCCAATTATTAACAAAGAGACGGGTGAAGTGATCGCGGACAGTGGCGAACCATTGACAGAAGCACTTGTTGAGCAACTGTCCGCTGCCAATGGAAATGCTTCCAAGGTGAAAATTGTTAAAATGGATCCCACCAAGGAGCCAGATGTCCTAGCGAATACCTTTAAAAAGGATCCAACAGCCTCGGCGGAAGAAGCACTGTTCCGTATGTACAGTCTACTACGTCCGGGCGATCCACCTAATTTGGAGACCGCACAGGCATTGATGGATCGGATGTTCTTTAATCCCAAGCGGTATAATTTGGCGGCTGTTGGGCGCCACCGACTTAATAATCGTTTAGGATTAGATATTCCGATTGAGACAACCATCCTTACTGATAAAGACGTTATTGCGATCGTCGATTATCTGCTGAAGCTGAGACGCGGTGAAGGCGAAACGGACGATATTGATCATCTGGGTAATCGCCGAACTCGGGCAGTAGGAGAGTTATTAGCCGTCCAATTCAGTCTAGGACTTACGCGTATGGCGCGTACCATCCGGGAGCGAATTAGCTTACATGACGTTGATTCAATTACACCACAGGACCTGGTTAACGCCCGCACAGTGTCTTCAGTTATCGCCGCATTTTTCGGGAGCAGTCAGTTATCCCAATTTATGGAACAGACTAACCCACTGGCCGAGCTGACTCACAAACGTCGACTTAGCTCTCTTGGCCCGGGTGGTTTGGACCGCTCTCATGCAAGTTTCGAAGTGCGTGATGTACATCATACACATTATGGACGTATATGTCCTATTGAAACACCTGAAGGTCCAAATATCGGACTCATAGCCTATCTGGGGACGTATGCCAGAGTCAATGAATTCGGTTTTATCGAAACACCGTATCGTAAAGTCGATAGTGGCATTGTTACCGACAACATCGAATATCTGTCCGCGGATCAAGAGGAGCAATTTATGATTGCCCAAGCCAATTCGCAGATAGACGATAAAGGCCGACTCGTAGGGCAGGTTGCTTCACGGCGTAGAGGTGATATAAAGATCTTGACGCCTGATGAAGTAGACTATATGGATGTCTCACCTAAGCAGCTTGTCGGTGTGTCAGCTGCGTTGATTCCCTTTTTAGAGCATGATGATGCGAACCGGGCTCTTATGGGGTCCAATATGCAACGTCAGGCCGTCCCTCTGCTGCGGACGGAAGCACCGCGTGTAGGAACTGGGATGGAACGCAAAGTGGCCATTGACTCCGGTGCTGTCATCATAGCCAAGCAAGCGGGGACAGTAACTCAAGTATCCGCTGAAATGGTGACGGTGATGCCCGATGAGACAGATGATACCGGTCTTTTTGAAATTATGCCGGACATCTATCACCTGACCAAATTTAAAAAATCCAATCAGGAAACCTGCATTAATCAAAAACCAATTATACGCACCGGCGATCATGTAGAAATAGGTCAAGTCATGGCAGACGGTCCTGCAACCAGCCAGGGCGAATTAGCCCTGGGCCGCAATATCCTTACGGCTTTTATGTCCTGGGAAGGGTATAACTTTGAGGATGCGATTGTTGTCAGTGAACGCTTAGTTAAACATGATACCTTTTCATCGATTCATATTACTGAATTTGAACTGCCTGTACGTGAAACAAAGGTTGGTGTTGAAGAGCTTACGCGTGAAATTCCAAATGTAAGCGAAGATGCCATACGCAATCTGGACGAAAACGGTATTATTCGTATTGGTGCCGAGGTGGGTCCCGGGGATATTTTGGTAGGCAAGGTCACGCCGAAAGGGGAACGTGAACTTTCTCCGGAAGAACGTCTTCTGCGGGCAATTTTCGGTGAAAAAGCTGGCGATGTACGGGATGCTTCCCTCAAGGCACCGCCGGGTATGCAGGGTATTGTGATCGACGCTCGTTTGTATAGCCGTAAAGATCGTGATAGCATAACAAAAGAGAAAGAAAAACAAACGATCAATGAACTTAAGCGTGATTATGATCAACGTATCGCAAAGATTATTTCTACCCGTAATGATAAGTTGAAAGAATTATTACAGCGTCAAGTCTGCACTGAATTACGTGATGATGAGACGAATGAAGTCGTCTTACAGTCTAAGAAAAAATATACGGAACGCCTGCTCGAAGATCTTGATTTTGAAAAGATTATTCAGAACCAGGAATGGGTTGTCAATGAAGAGTTGAATGAGCGGATACTAAAAGTAATTGAATCATGTATGCGAAATATTTCATCTCTGGAGCGGCAGCTTGACCGTGAATCGGAAAAGGTCATACGTGGCGATGAACTGGCCCCTGGCGTGATCCAACTTGTGAAACTCTATGTGGCCAAAAAGCGAAAACTGTCTGTCGGTGATAAGATGGCTGGCCGTCATGGGAACAAGGGGGTTGTTTCAAAGATCGTTCCCGAAGAGGATATGCCATATTTGCCGGACGGTCAGTCTATAGATATTATTCTCAATCCATTAGGGGTGCCCGGCCGTATGAATCTGGGCCAAATTATGGAGATTCATATCGGCTGGATGGCACAGAAAACAGACGTGCATATAGCTACGGATGTATTCGACGGCGCATCTATTGAGGAGATAAAACAGGCACTTGTCGATGCTGGTTTACCTGAATCCGGCAAAATTACACTCTATAACGGTAAAACAGGTATGCCATTCGATAAAGAAGTAACTGTCGGTTATATGTATGTCCTGAAGCTGGGCCATCTGGTTGAAGATAAAATTCATGCCCGCTCAATTGGACCATATTCATTGGTTACTCAGCAGCCACTGGGAGGTAAAGCGCAATTTGGTGGCCAACGTTTCGGTGAAATGGAAGTTTGGGCGTTGGAAGCGTATGGTGCCGCCTATACCTTGCAGGAAATGCTTACGGTTAAATCCGATGATGTAAACGGCAGATCTAAACTATACGAAGCGATTGTTAAAGGCGATAATCCGCCCGAACCGGGCATTCCCGAATCATTTAACGTATTGGTCAAAGAGCTGCAGAGTCTAGCTTTGGACGTTCAGCTTGGAGATTAAGACGGTTTACACCTCATCCTCACTTATGATGACAGGCGGGGACATTAAGCCCTGCCAAAAAACAAAGATCAGGAGGTGTCACCAGTGGCTAAAGTAGCGGATAAAAAAGAAAACAATAACAAGCAACCTACACTGTTTAACTCGATTCGAATTCAACTGGCCTCACCGGAGATTATTCGAAAATGGTCATTCGGCGAGGTAACGAAGCCGGAGACTATAAATTATCGGACATTCAAACCGGAACGCGATGGATTGTTCTGTGAGCGAATATTTGGGCCTGTCAAGGATTGGGAATGTAACTGCGGCAAATATAAACGTATTCGATATCGTGGAGTAATATGTGATCGATGCGGCGTTGAAGTAACACAAGCCAAAGTCCGCCGAGAACGCCTCGGACACATAGAACTGGCTGTGCCAGTCTGCCATATCTGGTATTTCAAATCTCCGCCCAGTCGTATCGGTAACTTGTTGAACATGTCCATTAGAAACCTGGAACGGGTAATCTATTATGAGGCCTATGTCCTGTTAGATCCAGGTGACACCGAATTAAATGTAGGTGACCTCGTCGACCAGGACACCTTTATGGACTTGGAAGATGCAGAGCATAAGTTTGTTGCTGATATGGGAGCTGGTGCATTGCGTAAGCTGCTGTCATCGATTGATATTGATGAACTATCAGCGGAGTTACGGGCCCAGGTCAAGGTCGAAACGTCGGTCCAGCGCAAAAACGACGCCTTAAAGCGATTAAAAGTTGTAGAAGCATTTCGAAACTCCGGTAACCATCCAGAATGGATGATTATGGAAGTGTTACCGGTCATTCCGCCTGATTTACGTCCCTTGGTTCCCTTAGAGGGAGGACGTTTTGCGACCTCGGATCTAAATGATCTATATCGCCGGGTGATCAACCGAAATAACAGGTTAAAGAAATTAATCGAAATTAAAGCGCCCGATGTTATCCTGCGCAATGAAAAACGTATGCTTCAGGAGGCGGTAGATGCCCTCTTGGACAATGGTCGACGTTCCCGTGCTGTCCGAGGCGATGGCAATCGCTCTTTAAAATCTTTGTCCGACCTACTCAAAGGGAAACAGGGCCGATTTCGCCAGAATCTTCTCGGCAAGCGCGTTGATTATTCCGGACGTTCTGTTATTGTTGTGGAACCCGAACTTAAGATACATCAATGTGGTTTGCCTAAGAATATGGCATTAGAGCTATTCAAACCCTTTATTATCCAACGTCTCGAAGACAAGGGTTTTGTACAAACAGTAAAGAGTGCCAAAAAACTGGTTGAAAGAGAGCGTCCTGAAGTCTGGGATATTCTGGAAGAAATCATTAAAGATCATCCGGTAATGTTAAACCGAGCGCCCACACTGCATCGTCTTGGCATTCAGGCCTTCATGCCTGTGCTGGTTGAAGGAAAAGCTATTCGCATCCACCCTCTGGTTTGCGAGGCCTTCAATGCGGACTTTGATGGCGACCAGATGGCCGTGCATGTGCCTATGTCTTTTGAGGCACAAATAGAAGCTCGAGTTCTAATGCTGTCATCCAACAATATTCTTGATCCTAAAAACGGACAGCCACTTTGCGCACCGAGTAAAGACATTGTGTTAGGATGCTACTATCTGACTAAGGATCGGTCTGGATGTCGGGGCGAAGGCAAGGCGTTCTCGAGTGCCGAAGAGGTATCTCTGGCCTATGACAATGACCTGGTAGATCTACATGCTGTGATCAGAATCCGTCTGAACGATAAAATTATTGAGACTACAGTCGGTCGGGTGATCTTTAATCAAATATTGCCGCCCGAGATCGGATTTCAAAACACGGTATTTGACAATAAAGAGATTCGCCGGATGGTATCTGATGTATACCGCCGCCTGGGTAATTATCAGACCTGTGTTCTATTAGATGAGATCAAGCGTATCGGGTTCCAATATGCAACACTGTCCGGTCTCACGGCAGGTATTGACGATGTGGTCATACCACCGGAAAAAGCAGAGATGATCAAGGCGGCTAATGCGGAAGTGGCAGGGATTAAAGCCCAGCACGAAGGCCATGCCATCACTGAAGGTGAGCGTTATAACAAGGTTATAGATGTTTGGACGCACACACGAACGACCCTGAATGAAAGGGTAGAAATAACACTCGCCGAAAACGATGAAGGTTTCAACCCCTTTTATATGATGATGGCTTCTGGTGCACGGAGTAAGCTGGACCAGGTCGGCCAATTATGTGGAATGCGAGGTCTTATGGCGAAACCTCAGCGGAAAGTGGTCGGCCAGGTTGGCGAATATATCGAAACACCTATTCTGTCGAACTTTAAAGAGGGCTTGACCGTACTGGAGTACTTTACGTCCAGTCATGGTGGGCGGAAGGGACTGGCTGATACGGCACTCAAGACTGCAGATGCCGGTTATCTAACTCGTCGACTGGTTGACGTAGCCCAGGATGTAATCATTACTGAAGAAGATTGTGGCACGGTGAGAGGTATCGAATGCGGCGCCTTGAAAGAGGGCGAAAATGTTATGGAGCCTTTAGGTGATCGAATACTGGGCCGAGTCGTCCTGGAAGATATTTACGATCCGATCACTCGAGAAATACTGACATCATCGGGTGAAGAAATCTTGGAAGAGGTCGCGGACCTTATTGAAGAACGCGGCGGAGTACAATTTGCACCTAATCCCGATACGGAATTGTCGGAAACCGTACATATCCGCTCTGTCCTGACCTGTGAAACAAAACGTGGGGTGTGCGCTAAATGTTACGGCCGTAACCTGGCCACCGGCTTACTCGTTCAGTTGGGTGAGGCCGTCGGGGTTATGGCTGCACAAAGCATCGGGGAACCAGGGACGCAATTGACCCTGCGTACTTTTCATATTGGTGGTATTGCAAGCCGTGATGCTGCGCAGAACCAGATCACGACCAAGCAAGCCGGAAAAGTGGTCTTCACTGAGATAGAAACGGTGGAACAGGAAGTAGGTGTAAATGTTGTTACCGAACGTAGCGGTGAAATAACAATTCTTGATGCGGATGGAAATCGAGGTCAACATTTCTTTGTACCTTATGGTGCCGTGCTGCTCGTTCAGGATCAGGAACAAGTTGATGTAAATCAGGCTTTGTTTGAATGGAATCCCTACAATATTCCTATAATCGCCGTCCATAAAGGATATATAAAATTAGACGATGTTGTACCAGGAGAGACGTTGCGTGAACAACTTGACGAGAACACTGGTATGCGTCAACAGGTGATCACCGAAAACCGTGGGTCACAGGTCCTGAGCCCTCGGGTTCTTATCGTGGATAAGAAGGGTAAAAAACTGGGTGAATATAATGTCCCTACGGGGGCCCATCTGCTGGTGTCTGAGTATGTTGATCAAGAACAGACAAAGCGTACGCCGGTTGTTCCCGGTCATTTAATTGGTCGTATTCCCCGGTCAATCGGTCGTACTCGAGATATTACTGGTGGCCTTCCTCGCGTGGCTGAGTTGTTCGAAGCCCGTCGTCCGCGGGATCCAGCGGTAGTTTCTGAGATCGATGGGGTGGTCAAAATAGAGGGTATTATTCGTCGTTCAAGACGTCTGGTTGTTCATGCTGATGATAGTTCCGAACGTGAGTACCTGGTACCTCAAGGTCGTCACTTAAGCGTCCGCGATGGGGACAGGGTGCATGCCGGTGAACCGCTATCTGAAGGTTCCATTGATCCGCACGATATTCTTAAAATTCAGGGCGTCAACGCCGTCCAGGAATATCTGGTCAACCAGATACAGGAAGTATATCGCATGCAGAGCGTAAGTATTAATGATAAGCATGTGGAAGTGATCGTAGGTCAGATGCTCCAGAAAGTAAAAGTTGATGATCCGGGCGATACGGAATTCCTGAAAGGTGAGGCGGTAGATAGACGGCGATTCCAGGAAGAAAATGAACGCGTCATAAACGAGGGTGCGGATCCTGCGACGAACCAACCTTTATTGCTTGGCATTACAAAAGCTTCGCTGAGTACGGAGAGTTTCGTCTCGGCTGCTGCATTCCAAGAGACAACCCGTGTATTGACTGAGGCGGCCATTCAAGGCAAAAAGGATATGTTGCTTGGCCTGAAAGAAAATGTCATAATAGGGCATTTGATTCCAGCTGGGACCGGCCTCGAACGTTATCGTAAAATTCGTCTTCTTGATGAAGATGGAAAAGAACTTAAGATTCCAAAGGTGCAAGAAATACCGGCCCGTGGACTGGAACTCGCGAAAACTCAGTCATTTGAATTACAGGACGGCGATGCATAATATAGAAAGGCACCATCCTATTTATCTGATAACGATGGTGCCTTTCTATATGAAGAAACATCTTGACATTGTCCGTTAAAAGATATACATTATACAACCTGTGACCTTTCGTGGACCGACACCTTGAAACACGAAGAATATAACCGTTTCGCCGATTAACGACAACGGCGAAAAGTGATGAAGCTGGAGGGAAAGACTGTTGCCAACGATTAATCAATTGATCCGTCATGGACGAAAAAAAATCCAGAAAAAAACAAAATCTCCGGCCTTACGCGGCTGCCCGCAAAAACGCGGTAATTGTCTGCAGGTAAAAACTCAGACGCCCAAAAAACCGAATTCTGCTTTGAGGAAAATTGCACGTGTTCGTTTGATGAACGGAATTGAAGCCACCTGCTACATACCGGGCGAAGGTCATAATCTTCAAGAACATAATATTGTCCTCGTGCGTGGTGGCCGTATCAAAGATTTACCAGGAGTCCGCTATCATATAATTCGAGGGGCGCTTGATGCAAGCGGAGTCCCAGACCGAAGAAATGGTCGTTCAAAATACGGAACGAAAAAACCGAAATAATAAATTGACTACTAAGTGTGTTCTATAACAGATAATCGTGGTTTGGTGGGGTAGATAGGGAGAATAAAATGGCTCGGAGAAAAGAAATTGTTCGGCGGCTACCGACGCCCGATTGGAAATATAACAGTGTCATGGCGGCGAAATTCATCAATGGATTAATGCGTAAAGGTAAAAAAAGCATAGCCGAAAGTATCTTCTATCAAGCACTCGAATTAATTGAAGAACGGGGCAAACAAGAACCTTTACCTGTTTTTGAAAAGGCAATGAAAACGGTTGGTCCATCTGTACATGTAAAATCTCGACGAGTGGGTGGCTCGACATATCAGGTGCCTGTGGAAGTTCGCGACGATCAACAGCGTGCGATGGCCATTCGTTGGATTATTGATGCGGCCAAAGCACGTCCGGAAAAAACGATGTACGAGCGCCTTGCGGGTGAGTTTACCGCTGCATCCAAGGGTGAGGGGGCTGCCGTACGGCGTAAAGAAGAGACCTACCGTATGGCTGAGGCCAATCGAGCGTTTGCACATTATAGATGGTAATGATCAGAATATTATTTGTGTCTGTAATTTTATTTTCGGATCATCAATGTTTTGATGGTCCGTCTTTGTGAGGTGTATAAAGAAGTGACAGATTCCGCCGTTAAAACTGATAGTACGGTCAATGAAAGTAAAAATAATCCTGCCCGAACATCGGCTTTATCCAAAATTAGAAACATTGGAATTATGGCCCATATTGATGCCGGGAAGACCACGACTACGGAACGGATTCTATACTATACCGGTCGTTTGCATCGTATTGGTGAGGTTCACGATGGCGCTGCAACGATGGATTGGATGGACCAGGAGCGCGAACGTGGGATTACGATTACATCTGCGGCTACCACTTCGTTCTGGAATGATCATCGTGTTAATATCATTGATACCCCTGGCCATGTTGATTTTACTGTGGAAGTTGAACGTTCTCTACGGGTCTTGGATGGTGCGCTTGCCCTATTCTGCGCAGTCGGGGGTGTTGAACCTCAGTCGGAAACGGTATGGCGCCAAGCTGATAAATACGGCGTGCCACGCCTCGCTTATGTCAATAAGATCGACCGTGTAGGAGCTGACTTTCATCAAGCTATAGAGATGATGCACGACCGACTTGGCGCAAATGCAGTACCGATCCAACTGCCGATTGGTACCGGGGATATGTTCACAGGAATTATTAATTTGGTAACCATGAGTGCCCGTACGTACCATGAAGAAAATAAAGGCGTTACTTTTGATGATCAGGATATCCCCGATGATTTGGTTAACTACGCCATAGAACACCGATCTAAGTTGATTGAAAGCTTAGCCGAAGTAGATGAACCGTTTATGGATATATATCTATCGGAAAAAGCCCCTACCACAGGAGAATTGCAGGCCGCAATTCGACGAGCAACTCTTGCGGTCAGTTTGATTCCCGTTTTGGTTGGATCATCTTTCCGAAACCAGGGCGTACAAGGCGTCCTGGATGCGGTGATAGATTATTTGCCGTCACCGCTCGATGTGCCGCCTGTGAGTGCTAAGAATACGATCACAGGAGAAGAGGAGTTTCGCGAAAGTTCTAGCGATGCTCCCCTATCAGGTATTGCCTTTAAAATAATGACCGATCCGCATGTTGGGAGACTAACATTCTATCGTGTATATTCCGGCACGCTGACTGCGGGTAGCTATGTTTTGAATACCCGTACGAACAAACGTGAACGCGTCAGTCGGATACTCGAAATGCATGCAAATAAGCGTGAACAGCTTAATCAGGCGGAAGCTGGTAATATTGTTGCTTTGATCGGTGTCAAGGAAGTAATAACTGGAGATACCCTGTGTGATCCCGAATGGCCTATTGCCCTGGAAGCAATGGAATTTCCCGAACCTGTTATGGCTGTAGCCGTTGAGCCAAAGACTAAAGCGGACGAAGAAAAACTTGGCATTTCATTACAAAAGCTGGCTGAAGAGGATCCCACATTCCGTGTGAGAACAGATGAGGAAACAGGACAATTAATTATAGCAGGAATGGGTGAATTGCACCTGGAGATACTTGTTGACCGCATGTTACGAGAGTTCAAGGTCGAGGCCAATGTCGGCCGTCCTCAGGTAGCCTATCGGGAGACGATCCGATTGTCGGTCAAGAGTGAAGGTAGATTCGTACGGCAATCCGGCGGTCGAGGTCAGTTTGGACATGTCTGGCTTGAAATCGAACCGCTCGAAAAAGGTGCTGGTTTCGAATTCGTTGATGCCGTTGTGGGGGGGGTTATCCCCCGAGAATTCATATCATCAGTTGAGGCGGGCGTAAAAGAAGCCACTAATACCGGTGTGCTTGCTGGATACCCCGTTCAGGATGTGAAAGTCACACTCTATGATGGTTCTTATCACGATGTGGATTCTTCTGAAATGGCATTTAAAGTGGCTGGTTCTATGGCATTCAAAGATGGCATCCGTAAAGCAGATCCGGTTTTGCTTGAGCCCGTTATGGATGTAGAGGTTGTCGTTCCCTCAGAATATGTAGGCGCTGTTGTTGGTGACCTTAACTCTCGTCGAGGGCGTATTGGTGGAATGATACCTCGAACAGACGCTCAAGTCGTAGCCGCCACTGTGCCTTTAAGCGAAATGTTTGGCTACGCTACGACACTGCGGTCTGCTACACAGGGACGTGCCGTTTCAACCATGCAATTTTCTCACTATGAAGAAGTACCGAAATTAGTAATGCAAGAGATTGTAGAAAAAATACGTGGTGGTGCATAAAGTACTGATCAAGATCGGGAGGAGTATGTATGGCGAAGGCGAAATTTGAGCGTAATAAGACGCACGTGAACATCGGCACGATTGGTCACGTGGATCATGGTAAGACGACGTTAACGGCAGCAATAACGAAGGTATTGGCAAGTCGTGGTCTGGCGGAGTTCAAGGATTATGACGAGATTGACAATGCGCCAGAAGAGCGAGAGCGTGGTGTAACGATCAATGTATCTCATGAGGAATATGAGACAGACAATCGTCACTATGCTCATGTGGATTGTCCCGGCCATGCGGATTATATTAAGAATATGATAACGGGTGCAGCGCAGATGGATGGTGCGATTCTGGTGGTTTCAGCTGCCGATGGTCCGATGCCACAGACGCGTGAACATATCCTTCTTGCTCGTCAGGTGAACGTGCCTGCGATCGTGGTATTTATGAACAAATGCGATCAGGTTGACGACGAGGAGTTGCTTGAGTTGGTAGAACTTGAAGTACGTGAGTTGTTGTCGTCTTATGATTATCCTGGTGATGACCTTCCGGTCATTCGTGGCAGTGCGTTGCAGGTGATGGAGGAAGTGGCCGGAGCCGCAGATGCGGTGAACGCCCTGATGGATTCTGTGGATGAGTATATCCCGACGCCTGTTCGTGATGAAGACAAGCCGTTTTTGATGCCTGTAGAAGATGTGTTTTCGATCACGGGTCGTGGCACGGTGGGTACGGGTCGAGTGGAGCAGGGCATAATAAACAAGAATGATGAAGTGGAGATCATAGGTATCCAGGCAACGCGTAAGTCCGTGGTGACGGATATTGAAATGTTTCGTAAGTTTCTCGATGATGCGCGGGCCGGTGATAATGTAGGTCTGTTGCTTCGTGGTGTGAACAAAGAGGACCTGGAGCGGGGTCAGGTGGTGGCCAAGCCGGGCTCCATCCTGCCTCATACGAAGTTCAAGGCCCAGGTATATGTGCTGAAGCAGGATGAAGGTGGTCGTCATACGCCCTTTTTCAACAACTACCGTCCACAATTTTACTTTCGTACGACGGATGTTACGGGTTCTGTGACGTTGCCGTCTGGTGTGGAAATGGTGATGCCGGGTGACAATGTGGATATGGAAGTGGAGCTGATGCAGCCCATAGCCATGGATAAAGAACTTCGGTTTGCTATTCGCGAAGGTGGTCGCACGGTAGGAGCGGGTGTTGTTATCGAAGTTACTGAATAATCTTGTAGACATCCCTTGCTGGCAATAGCAAATATTGTCGGCATCGGAAGTAAGGTTGTAAATTGGTGGTATTTTAGTCATATAAATGCAGGCCGGTCGCTCGAATGCGTAGAGCATGGAATCCAAGTTTCATGGTTGAAATATGATTCCACCTGGCCTGCCTTCTTTATGAAAAGTGTTCGGACTAATATTAATTATATTTATTTGATGCCCTGAAAAGTTAGGCGTGGCTGCAAATAGCCGTACGGTTGGTAGAGACAGCGGTAAATCTAGGAGCAGGTGTTAGCCGATATGTATGAACGCGCAATCGAATTTCTTCGGGAAGTTAAGTCGGAACTTATCAAGGTAAACTGGCCAAGTCAGAATGAATTGATCGGTTCGACCTCGGTTGTTATTGTTATTACAATCATGCTTGCAGTTTTTGTTGGTCTCATTGACTTTCTGCTATCTACGTTGCTAAGCCGTCTGCTTGGGGCTTGACCTTACGGAAGAGACGAGGGGTTTGTCATGGCAATGCGCTGGTATGTACTGCATACCTATTCCGGTCATGAAAATAAAGTAAAGACCCATTTGGAAAAATTGGCGGCAAGGGCAGGGATGCAGGACAAATTAGGTGAAATCCTCGTTCCTACCGAAGAAATTGTGGAGATGAAGGAAGGCAAAAAGACAGCCTCAGTCCGCAAGCTATTTCCGAGCTACATTATTATCGAGATGGAGATGGACCGTGACTCCTGGCATCTCGTGACTACTGCCCCCGGGGTGACGCATTTTGTCGGCAGTGGCACTAAGCCACAGCCGTTGCGGGAGAATGAACTGAATCGCATTCTTAATCGCGGCCAAAAAGGGAAGGAAGAAGGCAAAGATCTGGAAGTTCCTTTCCGGACCGGCGACCAGGTTAAAGTCACCGATGGACCATTTACTGAATTTACAGGCGTCGTAGAAGAAGTACATCCGGACCGTCAGAAGCTCAAAGTCATGGTCAGTATTTTCGGCCGCGCGACGCCCGTTGAATTAGATTTTCTACAGGTGTCTCAGATAACGTAATAAGGAGGATCGTGTGGCTAAAGAAATAACGACCATTATCAAGTTGCAGGTGCCGGGTGGACAGGCCAATCCTGCTCCTCCTGTAGGTTCAGCGCTCGGGCAGCATGGCGTTAATCCTATGGAGTTTTGCAAGGCATTCAATGCCAAGACCCAAGACCAGAACGGTGTAATTACCCCCGTAGTGGTCACTGTCTATGCCGATCGAAGTTTTTCATTTATTACCAAGACGCCTCCTGCTGCAGTTTTGCTCAAACGAGAGGCTGGCCTGGCTAAAGCTTCGGGCGAACCAAACCGCAACAAAGTGGGTAAAGTAACCCGCGCGCAGGTTCGACAAATTGCCGAGCTTAAAATGGTGGATTTGAATGCGGCCAATACAGAAAATGCCATGAAAATGATCGAAGGCACGGCACGCAGCATGGGTATTGTAGTTGAAGGATAATATGTGAAATGACAAAACAACAGGGTCAATTACACGGTACCTCCCTGTTGTTTCGTTGTTTTCAAGGAGATGGATGAATGAAAAGAGGAAAACGTTATCTCGCCGCGAAAGAAAAAATCGTCCCCAATAAAGAGTACCCGTTGGATGACGCCGTGGGCTTGATCAAAGAAGGGGCATCTACCAAATTTGATGAGACTGTTGAGGTTGCCATCCGGCTAAATGTAGATCCACGTCATGCTGACCAGATGATACGTGGGGCGGTATCCTTGCCACATGGAACTGGAAGTGATGTTAAAGTTCTGGTCCTTACACGTGGTGAGAAGCAGAAAGATGCGCAGGAAGCAGGCGCTGATTACGTAGGCGCTGATGAATATATAGACCAGATTGAAAAAGGGTGGGTTGACTTCGACGTAATGATTGCCACACCTGATATCATGAAGGATGTGGGTAAATTGGGTCGTGTCCTGGGACCGCGGGGTTTGATGCCCAATCCAAAGAGTGGTACGGTGACGTTCGATGTGGGACCAGCCGTCCGAGAAGTGAAAGCCGGTCGGATTGAATATCGTGTAGACAAAAGCGGCAATCTGCAGGGCCCGGTAGGAAAGGCTTCCTTCTCGGGCCAACAGCTTGCGGAGAACACATCAACCTTTATCGACGCTATTATGCGAGCCAAACCCGCGTCGGCTAAAGGGCAATACGTGAAAAGTATCACTATTTCATCTGCTATGGGGCCGGGTGTACCGGTTGACCGTCAGTTTTCTACGAAAGATTGATAGCGTCCTGAGTTATAAGCAGATGAGTTGACGGCATTATGCCGAGGTTGGAAAGGAGTTTTATTATTATGCATCAGCCGCGAGCGGTGAAAGAGCAGATCGTTAAGGATCTGTCAAGCCGGCTGAACGACGCAGGGACCGTTTATCTAACGGACCTGACCGGCCTGAATGTAGAAGCAGTAACAGATTTACGAAGTCGGCTTCGTGCCGAATCCATAGAATGTCGGGTAATCAAAAACACGCTTACGCGTTTTGCTATTAAAAGTGCCGGCCTGCCTGATTTGGGCGACCATCTTGATGGACCGACGGCATTAGTTATATCGGATGACCCTGTAACTCCAGCGAAAATCCTTACGGATTTCGGAAAAACCCATGAAAATCGCCCTCGTATTAAAGGCGGTTTGTTGTCTGGAGCAATAATTGACGCGTCGCAGGTAGAGGCGCTGTCCAAATTACCTTCGCGTGAAGAGTTATTAACCAGAGCCGTCCGCGGGATTGCTGCGCCGATATCCGGTTTGGTTTTTTCACTGTCTGGTGTCTTTGGAAATATGGTTCGCGTATTAGCCGCTGTCGCACAGAAGCGAGAAGCGGATGGATCAGGAGAAGGCGACGGAGAATAAATTGTAGATATTATTAGGTTTGTACTGTTATGAATATTTAATGAAACTGTATCGTGAACAACGCAAGTATAATGGAGGACATGACACATGCCTGTGGCTGATATTGTAGGTCAAATTGAACAACTTACTGTTTTGGAGTTGAACGAACTCGTCAAAACACTCGAAGATAAGTTTGGTGTATCCGCTGCGGCGGCACCGGTGGCTATGGCTGCTGCGGTAGCTGGAGATGCGCCCGCTGAAGAAGTGAAAGATTCATTTGACGTCGTCTTGACAAGTTTCGGTGAAAAGAAGATTCAGGTGATAAAAGTCGTCCGTGTTATTACCGGATTGGGATTGAAGGAAGCAAAAGAATTAGTAGATGGCGTCCCCGGAACGGTGAAGGAAGGTGCAACAAAAGAGGAAAGTGAAGAGATTCAGAAGCAAATTGAAGCGGCTGGTGGAACAATCGAACTCAAATAGATGGCAGAGCCTTGGTGTATGTGATTGAACGCGCAACGATCCTGTGATACAGGATCGTTGTCCATTATTTAGTGACACTAATTCCTCCTGCCGAAAGGATGTGGTCCAGCGTGATTGATAAAACTCCGATCACACGGCGAGATTATTCCAAACTGCCGCATGTTATAGATATGCCTAATTTGCTGGCGGTGCAAATTGACTCCTTCCGTGCCTTTTTACAAGCGGACCTGACGCCTGTTGAACGAAAAAATCAAGGTCTTCAGGCTGTATTTCTAGATATTTTTCCGATTACTGATATTCATGATAACTTCTCTTTGGAGTTTATTGAATATATGTTGGGAGATCCGAAGTATTCCATTCGTGAGTGTCAGGAACGCGGGATGACCTATGCGATTCCTTTGAAAGCAAAATTGCGATTGGTTATTCGCGAAGAAGAGGATAGCGGCGATAAAAAAGTTAGAGATATCATTGAACAAATCGTCTACCTAGGCGAGATGCCGCTGATTACTGATAAAGGTACTTTCATTATTAATGGCGCGGAGCGGGTCATTGTATCGCAGTTACAGCGCTCATTCGGCGTTTTCTTCTCAGAAGAAACACATCCGAACGGAAAACAACTGTACTCCGCCCGCATCATACCGGAGCATGGCACCTGGCTTGAGTTCAGTCTGGATGTCAACGATGTGCTTTTTGTCCATATTGACCGAAAACGTAAACTGCCAGTCTCCCTGTTGTTTCGGGCGCTTGGATATGAAGCGAATGAGACAATATATAAGCTGTTTTACGAATTCGAAAATGTAAAATTGAGTCAGGCGGATAAAGTATATGGGCGAAGCATTGCTATTCCAATTATTAACAAAGAGACGGGTGAAGTGATCGCGGACAGTGGC
>Ga0114999_10004833_pt1 | contig 16150 bp, 14 predicted proteins | sample ArcticOcean_MG_C_3_FD_89820 | JGI IMG/M metagenome (GOLD analysis project Ga0114999, IMG submission 89820) | Marine microbial communities from western Arctic Ocean - ArcticOcean_MG_CB8_126 | ecosystem: Environmental > Aquatic > Marine > Oceanic | place: Arctic Ocean: Canada Basin | collected...
ACCGGCTAGCAATTCGCTGAAGACGATATTCCACAGAGATGCCAAGAATTTTTATCTCTTAACCATCAGATAGTTTTCTTTGACGCGCCTTGTTGGCTGTTGTTGGGACTCTGAAATATTTAGTGAATTTCAAACTCAGTGAAATGTTTTGTAGTTTCCTGAAAGTACAGGGAATAAGAACGACAGTGTCTGCTATTTGGTGCACGGTTTATGGTAATTTTGGTGAGATGAACCACTGTTGGACGTAGCAGGCCTAGGCATTACTTAATAATTAGGATGTAAACAATTATTAAGTGTATAGATACTAATATTGCGATCCCATTCAATTCGATGCTACGATGGAATAGCCTGACCTATGGATTTTTATTTAAAAATCATACCGTCGCCGTAGTTTGGTTAACAGATAACTCCTATGACATTTGCCGAAAACATTGCCCAGACAAAAGACATCATCGTGATCGTGTTTTTGCTGTTCTCGTTTGTGGTTGTGGTGTATGCGACGGTCATTTCACTGGGTCTGTACCGTCGAATGAATCGCTTCATGGATCGGATGGAGAACCTCGCAGATGGCTTTGAAGAGACGTTTGGCAGAGTTGCTGTGGCTCGACAGGCAGTCGAAGATGCTGCATCAATTCTAAAACCCGTTGCGCAAGGGTTAGGGCTTGTCGGGGCTATTCAGGGTGTTGGGCGGCTGTTCGGTGGCGGTAATTCGAAAACCAAAGACACTGATAGACACGACAACTAAGTCAGTGGATCGTATTTGGTAATGATCGAAGTGATATCAGGTTCCTATTTGAAGTATGTAGAGGCCAAGAGGTAAGCAATGGCTGAAAGAGACAACAACGGCGGCGCTGGTGGCGGAGGATTCCTTCTCGGATTGCTAATGGGTGGCGTCGGCGGCTTTGTCGCTGGGATGATTCTTGCTCCAAAATCGGGTGAAGAAACTCGTGCGTTTATCATCGATCAGAGTCGTGAATGGCGCGATAAGGCCGATGAACTTACTTCTGAGACTCGAAAGCGTATGGCGACTGCGGCAAATGAAGGCAGGCGTGCGGCATCACAAATGCGTGGCGAAGATGGCTTCGATGACCTAGATTTGGACGACGAAGAACTCTAAATACTGTGAGCCGATGATTTAATTAATGGAAGTTAGTCACGCTTATTGATAGCTAAACCGATGCTATTTGATCGACAGCCCTGTGGCTCTTGGATACGAGCCGAAAACCTTAAAAGTTGACGTGTGCTTTGTCAGTTCTGTAATGGCTTCATGAACGTTCGCGTCGTTGATTCTGCCTTCGAAGTCGAGAAGGAAAATGTAGTTACCCATTCCTTTGCCGGTAGGGCGTGATTCGATTTTCAGTAGGTTGATTCCACGATCTGCAAACGGACTAAGTGCTCCATACACCAGACCCGGTGCGTCCGCACGATCAAAATCGAATGCGATAGAGGTTTTGTCGCTTCTAGTATTCGATTCGCTATTTGAACTTAGAACGGCGAACCGTGTGACGTTGTTTTGGCGGTCTTGTATGCCTTGCGCAAGTATTGGGAGTCCGGCGATTTCTGCAGACCGACGAGGACCGATAGCTGCTGTGCGGTCATCCGATTCTTTGAGATCGGTCACGGCGAGAGCGGTGCTGGTCGTTGGGATCTGCTCGGCGAGATTGAGTTCGTTCGAGAGAAATTGACGACACTGCGTAAGTGCTTCTTGTTTAGATTTTACGACTCGGATATCACTGATCTGGACCCCTGGTCGGGTGATGAGACAGTGATCGATGGGTAAAAGAATCTCGCCGATAATGTGTGCGTTTTTCGATGTGATCAGATAATCGACCACTTCAATGACGGTGCCACCGAGCGAATTTTCGATAGGAACGACGGCTTCGTCGACTTTTCCTTCTTCGAGTGCGCTAGTCACCAGTCCAAGGGACGCGAATGGAACTCGTTCATCATTACTGGCGTAGAAATAGCACGCTTCGTCGGTGTAAGTGCCTTCAGGGCCGAGAAATGCGACTGTTTTAGACATGTTTACCTCAGTTCAGTGAGAAGTTTCCACAACTCCGCAGTTGAGTTGGTTGGAGAGAGTGCAATGATTTCATCTTCAGTTTCGATTATTGCATCGGAGTCGGGTGGTTTCGATTGCCCTGCTGCGGTGATAATAAGGACGATTTTCGTTCCGTACGGAAGCCTGAGTTCAGATAATGTGCGCCCGATTGCGGTTCCGGCTGCCGGAAGCTTGATTGCGACAAGTTCTTGAGATCGGTCGGCGACCGGCATGAGTCTGATTAGCGGGTGGGCCGGAAGTGCCGTCGTAAGGTTCGCCAAGACAAGGTCGGTTGCACTGACTACGAGATCTACACCAGAACGATCAAACAACTCAGAGTTTTCTGGCGAGTGTGCGATCGCTATCGTACGAGCAATGTCGAAATTTGTTCTTGCCAATTGGCAAGTGGCAAGATTATCGGCGTCTGAGTCGGTGGTAGCTATGAGCGCTCCTGCTCGAGCCGCTCCCGCGTCTTGCAGCGCTCTTACTGAGGTCGCTTCGCCAGTGGTCGCGATCATTCCGAGTTCACGTTGTAGAGACGCGACAACATCGGGATCGTGGTCGAGGACGAAGACTTCATGTCCTTCGTTTATGAGCGATGATGCGAGTGGTGCTCCCACTTTTCCGCCGCCGACGATTACGAGATACATATTGGCTACGCTTCCTCTATCAGAACGCTGACGAGTCGGTCGCTGGCGAGAGTGGCTTTGTTGATCGTGCTGATGCCGAGAGATTCGTAGAGAATTCGCGTATCGTCGTCTGCGACGACCGCCATGACCTTTTCGACACCGAAGATCGTCTTTGCACGCTGTGCGGCAAGGCCATTCAGCGAATCCTTGCCGGTGGCGGCTATAAAAACATCGGCGTCAGAAATTCCACCTTCAAGCATTCCTGCACCAGTTGAGCCGTCACGGTGAATCACGGTGATAGCACCAGAGTCGACTCGGCCGCGTGGAACCAGCGAAACTGCTTTAGAGTTCCTTTCGATGACGGTAATTCTGTGTCCGAGATCGCTTAATTTGCTAGTGAGCGATGAGCCGATATTGCCGGCCCCAACGATTATTACGTTCATATCTACAGGTACGAATCCTGACTCTCCTGAGTCTTGCCTACTAAATTGCGAAGTAAGTGTTGGTTATATCAGCTTTTTACGTTCGGTCGCTTCTCGATGTTCGAGCTACCGAGTGTGCGCTGCTGCTGTGTTCCCGCCACAAAATTACATCACATGGGGCGTGTTCGAGTATGTACGGAATGTCGCTGCCGAGCGAAAAAGGGCCGTAATCGGTTGGATATGACGTTCCTATCACAATTGCGTCTGCATCTCGAACAACCGCTTCGTGAACTACGGCCGGGCCGATGTCACGCGCTTGTAGCAATTGAGAATCGATATCGCTGCGGGCGAGCCTAGCTAGTCGTTCAGAACGATGAAGAACCTGCTCACCTCTTACGATCTGGTCTTCGATTTCGGCATCGAGAGGCAATGATCGCTGCACTTTGATTACATATATGACGTACAAGTGGCCGCGATCTTCTCGCACGATGTTGGCTGCCCTGGTAACGGTGTTGATATCAGAAGGGTCGTCGGTGACGACAGCTATTACTCGATTGAAAGGCATATTTTGTTTATGTACCTTTTATAAAATTTTGTTCTGAATGCGTTGTTGCAGCTAGTTAGTGATTCGGCTTACGAATTCGTCACGGCCAGCAACAACGAGTACATCGCCAGCACGTAGCCGTTCTTCGGAATCTGGGCTGAGTGTGATGTCCTCGCCTCGTTTGAGAGCAACGATTGCGATGCCGTACTTGTCGCGGGCACTTGCGAAGCCGGCTTCTTCAAGAGTCATATTCGTGAAACGGTCGGGAACCTGAAGACGGCTTACCCCGAAAGCTTCAGCAAGCTCCATGTATTCCTCTACGTCTGGATTGAAGAGACTGTGAGCTAGGCGTGAACCCATTTCTTCCTCAGCGTGAATCACTCGATGACACCCGAGAAGTTGAAGAGTGTTTCCGTGAAGGGTGCTGTGGGCACGAGCGACAATGAACGGTAGGTTCATCGTTTGGAACAGAACGCTCACCATGATGCTGGCTTCGATGTTCGCACCGATGCCAACGATTCCAATATCGAAGTTGTGTACTCCGAGTTCACGCAGCACTGCTTCCTGAGTGGCATCACCAGCCACAGGGTACGTCACCTCCCCCATGAGGTTTTGGACGCGTTCTTCATCTGTATCGATTGCCATAACGTCGTGGCCGAGCTGGTACAGCGTACGAGCGACGTTACCGCCGAATCGACCTAATCCAACTACTACGACCTGCTGCTTACTTTTCATAAATATTCGAGGATCGGGTTTTCACCGTTATTAAGAACTGGTGCAGTTCAAATACACGTAACCGTTACACGGAACCATTATCCGATAACGTCCATCTGCGAACTCTAGAATATTCTAACTGTAGCCGTATTACCTAATCATGCCAATAACGTGCTTCGGGAGTCCGATTGGGCTTTTCATGTGATGATTCCAGTCGAATGAATCCAATATTGCAATATGAGAACACTGATCTCAAAACGTGGGTGACGATAACAAATATTCCCTAATTATCACTTGCTACTATTGTAAAGATCCCAAGTGTTCGACACAGTGAAGTAACGAAAAAATGCTGGGATCTAGTTATTTGCCAAAAGGTTTTCTTGGAACCGTCATCTTCAAAATCCCTCAATTTGCAGGGAATGCTCGAAAACAGTGATAGATTTTTGACTGGCGTCGAAATCGAGACTTCACGCGGTCTTCTAATGGCTGAAGAATCGAGGAAGACTGCTGAACTGGCGCAGTCGTTGTCCGATTTCGAACAAGTCGACTTTGTTGCACTCACAGATAACCCCGGTGGAAATCCGCATATCCGGCCGGAAGTTCTCGGGCAGGACCTCTTGTTAAGCGGGCGTGACGTCGTTATAAACATGTCGTGCAAGGATTACAACCGCAACGGTGTAGAGAGCCGGCTGTGGGCTCTGGGAAGTCAAGGCTTTTCTAACGTTCTGGCGCTGTCTGGCGATTATCCAATCGGCGGATTTAACGGCCAAGCTCAGCCGGTGTTCGATATCGACTCGGTTGGCTTATTGGAGCTGATGTCACAGATGAACGATGGGCTGCCGAACCAGGTGAAGGGATCGGTTGACCGCGAAGGTCGTTTGGAAGGAACGAACTTTTTCGCCGGCTGTGCAGTGAGCCCGTTCAAAAAACTTGAAGGCGAGTTGATGACTCAATACTTCAAGCTGGCTTTGAAGGTACGAACCGGAGCCAAGTTTGCGATTACGCAGATCGGCTATGACTCTCGAAAAACATCAGAGCTACATCGGTACGTCACCTCGAACAACATCAACGTGCCGCTTATCGGGTCGGTATTTATTCTTACTGCGCCCGCAGGGCGATTCTTCAACAATTGGGGAGTCCCTGGCGTCTGGGTTTCAGACGAGTTGAGAGATATTGCAAATAAGCAGGCGAAATCTAAAGATCGTGGGCGTGCGTTCTTTTCAGAACTTGCTGCGAAGCAGATAGCGATTCTTAGAGGAATCGGCTATCGGGGAGCGTACATATCCGGGAGGCCTCAACTGAAACGGATTCAGGTCATTCTCGATATGGTAGATTCGTTCGGAGAAAACGACTGGAAAAATTTCACTAAAGAGATCAATTTCAAACAGCCAGACGAGTTCTACTACTACGAGCAGGGCGACAACGTTGGTCTAAGTTCAAACGAGTTAAGTAAGTCATATTTGACTTCGAAAACTAAGAAAGCTCGAGCGAAGTCGAAGTTTACGGTTCCGATGCAGTATCGACTTGGAAAGTTTGTGCATGATCGAGTCTTCACCGAAGGCTCAGTCGGATTTAAGGTAGGAAAAGCCGTATATGGTCAGATAGAGAAGAGTAAGAAGCTTTCAGGAGTGGCTCATGTGGTTGAGCAGGCTACAAAAGTTCCCGGATATCACTGTCGAGACTGCGGAGATTGTTCACTTCCCGACATCGCCTATCTGTGCCCCGAATCGCAGTGCGTGAAAAGCCAACGAAACGGACCTTGTGGAGGAACGAAGGCTGGTAAGTGCGAAATTCTGGATCAAGAGTGCATTTGGATTCGTGCTTACGATCGGTTAAAACCGTTTGGAGACGAGACTAAGATGCTAGAACGTCCTGTCGTGTTCCGCGATGCGTCGCTTATGAATACTTCAGCATGGGCGAACACGTTCCTATCACGCGATCATAACGCTAAACAGAGCCCCGTAGATATCGACGATAATGCATAATCAAAAGTCGTTTGCACGACCGTATTCGCACGTGTTCGGAAAATCCACCTATTAGGATTATCTTTTCTGGTCTGACGATCTCATAAGTGAATTAAAATGCCTCAAGTTATAAATAGTCCAGATCAGTTCACGGTAATCGGCGAAAATATTCATGCAACTCGCGTTGTGAAGCGCGGTGGTGTACGTGGTCACGTGTTTGAGGATGGCAAAGAGGCCATCAAGTACAAACTCGATGGTGAGCGGAAATTCGTACACATTCCCGAACACTTCACTGCCACGCAACCGTACGAGCAGGGCACGCTAAAACACTTCCAGATTGCGATGTGGATGGGTGCCAACGGAGATGCCGACCAAGCCTCTTCAGGCAAGGCGTACATCAAGTACGAAATCGATAGGCAAATCCGAACTGGATCAAACTATCTCGACCTTAACGTTGACGAGTCGTCCTACCGACTGCATGAACAGAAAGCCACGATGGAATGGCTGATCAACTTTGTTGAGTCGGAATCTACTGTTCCTCCAAGCATAGATTCATCGAATTCCGAGATCATCGAAGTTGGGCTAGCCGCTTACGGCGGTGGTCAGGGTCGACCGGTGCTCAATTCGATAGCGCTTGAACGTCCTGAAGCAATCGACATGGCTCTGAAGTACAACGCTCGAGCCGTAGTAATGGCGTCGAACGAAGTGGGCATGCCAGCCGATGCGGCAGAACGACTTGAGAACGTCGGAAAGATCGTCGAAATGGCACTATCAAAGGGCATGGAGAAAGCCGATATTTTTGTAGACCCGCTCTACTTCCCAATCGCGGTCGATTCGAGATACGGTAAAGATGCATTAGAGGCTATCGAAGGCATTCGATCTGAATTTGGCAACGAAATTCATATTGCCGGCGGCATGAGCAACGTTTCATTTGGCATTCCAAAGCGTCGGCTCATCAACGACGTGTTCCTGAATTTGGCTATTAAGTCGGGTGTCGACTCAGGAATTATCGATCCGATGACCACTTCCGCAAAACGATCGATGAACGTAGATTTGGATTCAGGCTCCGCACAGTTGGCTCTGGATTTGCTGCAAGGCAATGACGATTTCGCAATGAACTACATCACTGCGTTCCGGGCTGGTGAGCTCGACTAATTTGTCGTTGTTAGGGGTGATTTGCGAGCTATTCGAGTAGGAAGACGATGTCGTTCATCGTCTAATTCCGTTTAGATCGTCGATTGCAGTAAACGTTCTAACGTAGGCACAATAGTTCCCCTGATGATTAACGCGCTCGTACTAATAGTTAAATTCATTGCTAGCAACTTCAACGAGTTTCTGGCAAAGAATGGACCGTACATGTCTGCGGCCATTGCGTACTACGCGTTTTTCTCGCTATTCCCGCTTTCGCTCGCGCTTATCGCCGTTTTCTCTCTTGTTCTTGGGATCGAAGGTGTCGAGGAGCAGGTTATTACGGGTCTTCAAGAGCAAATTCCAGTTCTTGCGGAGGTCGATGACGCCTTTCTGAAGAATTTCTTCGAGAGTATAAAGGGTGGTCGAACCGCTGGTGGTGTGGTAGCCATCATCGGACTGTTTTGGGTATCTCAGCAAGTATTTAGTGCGGTACGTAAAAGCATTAATGTCATTTGGGGCATCAACAAACCCCGTCCGTTTTTCACCGAACGGTTGATGGACATAGCGTTGATGTTTGGGGCTGCAACGCTGTTGTTTGCGTCAGTGGTGATCTCAGCCATCATAACGGACATTCAGCAATTTTCAGCCATATGGCTTCCTGATGCACCCACTAGTGATCCAGTTCTGTGGCAAAGATCGGCGGTTTTTATCCCGCTTGTTCTATCGTTCACTGTGTTCTTGACACTTTACTGGTGGTTACCGAATATGAAGCTTCGGTTTAAAGAGGTTTGGCCGACCGCTCTTGCGGGGGCAGCGGCTTTTGAAATTTCTAAGGCGGTTTTCGTTTTCTATCTTCGGAACATGAGTAATGTCGCTAACAACATTTACGGTGGTGTCAGTGCCATTATCGTGTTGCTGATTTTCGTTTACGTATCGGCGATCATTTTATTGGTGGGCGCGATGCTTACGTCCCGCTACGCGTTTTATCTTGCTGAAACTGAGCAGAAAAAGAGAAACCGTTTGCTGTCACGAAGTTTAGATCGAATTCGTGGAACGGCTTCATTGCCAGGAATGCCGAATCCAGTTCCAACTGGATCTCAGGAGCCAGAGGACGACGATGATTTAGATGTGCGACGAAATATGAGCCCTGTCATGCGCAGTCAAACGGATACATCCGACAGCGAATAGCGGTTCGGTTTAGTCGTTAACTGGGCTAATTTTCGATCCAGGCATTACTCTGATTGATCGAATTGTAGGATTAAAGTACGTTGCGCCTGTCGCGGGCCAAATTACGCTTCTGCAGGCTAATGCCACTCGTAATACGATCACTTCAGCGACGACACTGGCAATTGACACCCCGATCAACGCAGCAACTTTCTCTAAAACCTTCATCTATGAGAATGGTGACGAGTGGCACGACCATCATCATTTGACCCAGATTAGAAGTTGATTGCGCCATTAAGATTTTTAGGAAATCGAGATCACGCCACAAACTGCGGCGAGGCGTTGGCGCAGCGGGTCCCGGTGAATCGGTCGAAGACATGCCCCATAATCGCATGCTCCGACTCGTTGTCGGATAATCTGAAATTAGACGAACTCAGCGACAATTTTTCCCTTTACGTGGCGACCTTCGAGTTGGGCGAGACCTTCTGGAATTTCTTCCATCGAGATCATCTGTTCGATCATGGAATCAATCTTCTTGTCGGCTACTAAAGCGATCAGTTCCGTTGCCATGTTAGCGAGGTCAACCTGGGCTGCACGGTTGGTAGATTCGTGAGCACCACCGTAGGCGATGTTGTGAATCGACTTTGCGCCAGCGAACGTGGTGTTGGTAATCGTTGGCATTCCGGCGACACAGGCGATTCCGCCCCTGAACTTCAGGACTTCAGTGCCCTCGTTCGCAGTGTTTACGTCGACTGCCCCGAGAACTCGATCAACACCTCGGTCGTTCGTGATCGACATGATCGTGTTCACAACGTGTTCTGTGTTGTAATCGATAACGTGATCGGCACCGAGCGACTTCACGAATTCGTGATTTCGCCCGGAGGCGGTAGTGATGACCGTTGCGCCTATGTTCCTGCATATTTGAATCGCAAAGCCGCCTACGCCACCAGCACCGCCCTGCATCCAGACGGTGTGCTCGGGTTGGACATCGAGTCGACGTACCACTGCTTCGTATGCTGTGAGTCCCGCACATGGGATCGCTGCGGCTTCGGCAAACGACACGTTGTCGGGAATTTTCGCCGTTGTATGAGCGGTTGTGATTGCGTACTCGGCGTATCCGCCGGGCTTGCTGAGATCGCCGTGGTAGAAAACGCGATCGCCAGTTTGCCATTGCACAGCGTCTGAACCGATCGCATCGACCGTGCCTGCAACGTCTAATCCGAGTACGTGTGGATAAGTCCAGTTGGCGTTTCCGCGCCCTGCCAACTTATAGTCGACCGGGTTAAGGCTTACTGAGTGAACTTTCACACGAATTTCGCTAGGACCGGGCTCGGGCGTTGGAATATCGCCGATGTTCAGGCTGGAGACTGGACCGGGTTTGGAGAGTAGTAGTGCTTTCATTGTTTATTTTGATTCCGTTGATTACGGGCGAAGATTGATGCTGCTCAATGTACATGGAAACCTAAGATCCCTCGACCACGCTGACTTCGCTCGGGAAGTCGATGTAGGCTCCAGATGTATTGCTCCTTGGGTTCCGTGTATCTAAGCCTTTTCTAGATTGACGGTTACTTTTGAGCCGTCGTCGAGGTCGATGTAGTCGGATGAGGCAACGCCTTGGGCATCGTCGCTTAGAACTGCGCCGAGGTCGATGTTTTCGGCGAGGGTTTCCTCGGCGATGTAGTCGGTGTGAGTCATTAGTGCGCCAGTCACCGCCTCTGGGCACAAAATCCACAGGTTGATTCGATCGGATATTTCGAGACCGGACGTTTTTCGTAGGTTCTGAACTAGCCGAACTACCTCGCGGGCAGTTCCTTCAGCCTTGAGTTCATCAGAAACCTTTGTAAAAACTGCACCGGCGTACCCTGCATCGGTCGCAACCGCATAGTTGTCGAGCGCTACACGTTCGATGAGAACTTCGTCAGATTCTAGCTCGAATCCTTCAAGTGAAATCTTTTCACCGGCTTCTGAAGCGCGGGCGATTTCATTGGCATCGGCAGCTTGGATTGCGTTTCTAATTTCACCGACTTTCTTGCCATACTTGGGTCCGAGTATTCGCAGGTTCGGCTTGATTTCGAATCCGAGTAGCCCGCCCATTTCCGCGGCGTCTCGAATTGATTTCACGTTGAGTTCTTCTTTGAGAACGTTTTCGATCTTGGCGAGAGCGAAGTGCTCCCAATCGTGTCGAACTTCTGCAACGAACTCGGCGAGAGGCTGTCGAACTTTCAGGCGTGACTGTGCACGTGCTGAACGACCCAGCGAAGCCAAGCGAATTGCGAGCCTCGTTTGGTTCATTACATCTTCATCGATGAGTGACGTGTTGGCTTTTGGCCAATAAGTCAGGTGAACAGAATCTGGGGCATCTGCCACACGATCGGCGACTAGGTTGCGGTACAACATGTCGGCAATGAACGGCGTCATTGGTGCAATCAAGCGCGAAAGCGTTGTTAGGCACGTGTAGAGCGTCGAGTAGGCGGCGTTCTTGTCGATGTCTCCTTCTGTCTTCCAGAAGCGTCGACGTGATCGGCGAACGTACCAGTTAGACAGGTCTTCAACGAACTGTTCGACAGCTTCGGCAGCATATGGAAGCTGCCAGTTTTCGAGATTGTCAGTCATCTTCGCTATGAGCTGGTTTAGTTCAGAGAGAATCCAGCGATCAAGCTCCGAGAATCCTTCTGTGTTCGACATCTCCCAATTTTCGAAAGCATTTTTCTCGCCATCGGAAGTAAATCCAAACGACGAAGGGATCGTGCAGTCATGGGGAGTCCAATTGTCGAGATTGGCGTAGGTCGTGAAGAAGGAATAGATGTTCCAGAGCGGGATTACGAATTGACGTCGTACTTCGTCTCCGGTTTTGTAGCCGAAGTTGAGGTTTGAGGCTGGATTGTGACGGCTGTATGTCCAGCGCATCACGTCGACACCCATCTTGTCGGCTGCCTCCTCGAACCAAATGGCGTTGCCCTTCGACTTATGCATCTCCGCGCCGTTTTCATCACGCATCAATGCGTAGGCGAATACGTTCCTGGCGGGCAATGAGTCTTCGAGAACGGCTGCCATTACGATGAGCGAGTAGAACCAGTTTCTGAACTGGCCAGGGAAACTTTCTGAGATCCAGTCGGCAGGGAACCATTCTTTCCAGTATTCAGGATCGGACTTGTAGCCGATGGTCGAGAACGGAACGATTCCGGCGTCTAGCCAAGCGTTTCCAACGTCGGCGATTCGGTCGATGGTTTCGCCACAGTCGGAGCAAGCGATTTTTACGCCATCGATCCAAGGTCGGTGAGGCGATGCGCCACTTGCTTCGAATTCGTCCCAACCTTCGACGGCGCGTTCTTTGATCTCTTCTTGTGAACCCATCACATCGAAGTTTCCGCAGTCGCAGGCGTAGATCGGTAAAGCGAGACCGTAGTAACGCTTTTTGGAAATCATCCAGTCCTGCATGTTTTTGAGCCAGTCGAGCTCACGTGCCTTACCGAACTCCGGGTACCAGTTCATTTCTTTCGTGGCTTTTTCCATCTTGGGTCTAATTTCGTCCATGTTGATAAACCATTCGTCGACTAAGCGGAAAACCAGTTCGGTGCTGCAACGCCAGCAGACTGGGTAGCGGTGGGTGTATTTGTTTACACGAACCAGCAGCTCTTTTTCTTTTAGAGATTCGAAGACCATGTCTTTCACATCGGCTGCAGATTTGCCGGTGAATTCGCCAAAGCCCTCTAGGTAGATACCGTTTTGATCGAGTGGAGCGATCGGCGTGAGACCGTTTTCCTTCCCGAGCTTGAAGTCTTCGGCACCAGCGCCGGGAGCGGTGTGAACGATTCCGGTTCCTTCGTCCTCGCCGACTTCGTCCCACGCAAGAACGCGGTGCTGTTCGATTGTTTCTGCCTGTGCAGGGAGTTCGTCGAAAGGTCCTCGATATTTGAGACCGACAAGTTTGGAACCCTTCACTTCGCCGATTACTTTGGCGTCTTCAGTGAGGACGTGATCTTTTTTCAGCGATTCGATGAGTGACTTCGAGAAGTAAATGATCGAGCCGCGGTCTTCGACCTTGGCGTAGGTGTAATCAGGATTAACTGCAGCAGCTACGTTTGCCGCAAGAGTCCACGGCGTGGTGGTCCAAACGAGAAGGTTTTCACCTTCGTGACCTTCGTCGATGAGAGGGAATTTCAAATATGGACTATCGTGGGTGATGTCCTGATAGCCCTCGGTGACGATCTCGTGCTGCGAGAGTCCGGTGCCGCAGCGTGGGCACCACGGCATAACGTCGCGACCTTTGTATATCCAGCCTTTGTCGGCGCAGGTCTTTAGGAAGTGCCAGATGGTGTAGTTATTTTCGGCTGACTTCGTGTGGTAGGAATTGTCCCAGTCCATGAAGTAGCCGAGTCGTTTGGACTGCTCGGAAATACGTGCGGCGAAGCGGTCGACTCGCTTGCGACATTCTTCGACGAATTTGCCTACGCCGAACGCTTCGATGTCGCGTTTCGACTTGAAGCCCATCTCTTTTTCGACTTCGACTTCGATCCAAAGGCCCTGTCCGTCGAATCCGTTCTGGAAACGCTGCTTGTAGCCCTGCATGTTGCGGAATCTGAGGAATAAGTCTTTGTACGTTCGACCCCATGCGTGATGAACGCCCATGGCGTTGTTGGCGGTGATCGGACCGTCTATAAATGAGAATTTCTTCTCTTTATCGTCGTTCAGCGCTCGGTAGCGAGCGGGGATGTCGTTGTCTTCCCACCATTTGAGGATTTCCTCCTCTTTGGCTACGAAGTCGACTTTTGGATCTACCGAATCGAAGTGGCTCGCCACGTTTTTTTCCTTATGCCGGGGGCATGTTTTCTGCTCGATTATTCCGAGATTTGTTCACGCGGACGGTTGATGTTCGAGTTAAAAACAAAGCCCGCCCCTAAATGGTTCAGGGACGGGCGTTTTGAAATAAAACGGTACCGCGGTACCACCCTGGTTTCCCGAAGCACTGTCGTTTATCGGGACACTCAGTTGAGCCGATGTAACGTTCGACTGGGACGGTTCAGCCTAGTTTTGAGGTTTCCTCGAATTTCGGTGAACAGTTCGGGAGTGATGGTCGATTCTGTCCCCATGCTCGCTTCCACCGTACCGAGCTCGCTCGAAAGGGGTGGACGGAATCGACTGTGTCTCCGTCGTTACTTGTAACGGCGTTAAGTATAGGTGCTGACGGATTACGGCGCATTAGTCGGTTTTGGGGGCTCGCGTAAGTCACACACTAGCTGAAAGCGAACTTAGCCTAGTTCGTGGTTGGCTAGTTGTTCATACTGGGTGTTTTCGTTTTCGTCGAGGTAGGTGCGATATAGAGCGATTGCTGTGACCTGAACGACTCGGCCGCTCGACTTCAGTGGAGCGTGTTGCCATGAAGCTCCAACGTCTTGTGCGAACCGGCCACGGACACCCGGTCGTGTTCGACCAATAGTGACGTGAGCCGCGAATTTTCGGTCGTCGCGTTCGAGACCAAGTTCGACCATTCGACCTTCGACTCTGCCTTGGAGCTGTTCAAGTCGTCGCAGTTCGCCATTAAACCCGACCCAGCAAATACGTGGGTCGCGGAAAGATGGGAAGCACCCAGTTCGACCGATCTTCATCTGGAAGCGCCCGGTCGATTCTGCAGACAACTCGAGAGCTGCTTTGATATCTGGAATCTGGTCGATCGGCACGTCGCCCAAGAATTTGAGCGTTAGGTGCATCGCTTCTTCGCCGATCCATCGAACACGTTCATATTCTCGTGGGATGAAACTTTTTGGCAGATCAGCTAATTCACGTTTCACAGCGCGAGGAATTTCGATGGAGATAAACAGCCGTTGGGTGTTTTCTGGAACTTCAGGGAAGCCGAACTTTTCCTCGTCGTCGTCATCTTCCATGCCGGGAGCGACGTAGAGCTTTGGTTCTGCCGGAACGTAGTTAGCTTCGGATTGGCGAGTGTACGTAAGAGACGATCCACCTCGGCCTCGACCGCCGTGGTATGGCTCTTCACCGATATTACGATCACGTTCAGGGACAACTGCTGGCACGAAGCCATCTGTTGGAATTTCACCGGACTCTTGGTCGTCGGATTCTGGAGCACTCTCGTCAGCAGCGCCTTCGCTATCTGGCGCAGATTCGTCGACCGCTTCAGGCTCAACTACAGCTTCTGGCGTCTCAGTGGTCTCCGCACTGTCTTCCGTAGGTCCGTCGGCCTTCTCAGGCTCGACTACAGCTTCTGCTGTCTCAGCGATTTCGTTGACATTGGGTGTTTCTTCAGGCTCAGTCGAGTAGACGGCTTTCGCCTCAGCTTCGAGCTCGGGAGAAGGGGTGGCTTCTCTGCCGATCCAAGGATCTTTTTCGTTAGATTTCGTCACACGTGCGTCCTAAAAGCCATCGCTTCGATTCAGTCTCTATTACATCAACGATACATTCGATTCGGTTCCACGGGTGAACTAAGTGTTAAGCGTTGATAATCGAACGGAGTTCAGGTCAATGCCTCAACTGGAGCGAGAGCATCGTTATAATTCGATCGTAATTCAAACGGTGTGGGCGCGTTTGAACTGATGCACCCAGCTAACTTACCAGTGATGGAGAACACTCTTGGCACTACTGCTCAACCGGTCCGACGTAAAAAAGCTACTTCCAATGTCAAAGGCGATCGACGTAGTCGAAGCGGCGTTCGGCGAGCTTTCGGCAGGGACGGCGGAAATGCCGGATCGTACGGTGATGATCGACCCCGCAGTTGGCGGTTGGATCGCATACATGCCGGCGTACCTGAAATCGGGTGGAGCGCTTGGAATTAAAGCTGTAACGGTCTACAAAGAGAACCCAGCCAAGTTCGGATTGCCGACTACGACCGGCACGATTTTAGTTCAGGACAATAAGACTGGCGTGGTAGTTGCTGCGATGGATGGCGGACTGCTTACCGGTGTTCGAACTGGTGCTAGCGGAGGAGTTGCGACGAAGCATCTTGCCCGAAAAGACTCGAAAGTTGCTGGAGTTCTTGGAACCGGAGTCATGGCTCGAAGCCAGGTGCTTGCGTTGGCAGAATCGGCCAATCTCGACACGGTTCTAGTTTACTCACGAAGTGACGATGCAGCCAAACAGGCGTTTGCTGAGGAATTTTCTTCTACGACCCGGCATCGAGGTTCGGGTAGCTGAAAGTGCCGAGGGATTGGTTCGCGAATCTGACATCGTCACGCTCATAACCAGTGCGGTTGAGCCTGTAGTCGATGGATCATGGTGGAAGCCGGGTACTCATATCAACGCGATTGGCTCGCACGCTGCCGGAGTTCGTGAACTCGATTCAGCAACTGTCGTGAAGTCGAAGATTATTTGCGATCAGGTTCAGGCGTGTTTGAACGAGGCTGGCGATATCCAGATTCCGATCGAAGAGGGTGTGCTGTCGGCTGACGACATCCACGGTTCTATCGGCGAAGTAATCAATGGCACGCTCCCGGGTCGTGAGAACGACGAGGAAATCACTCTGTTCAAGAGCGTCGGACTCGCAGTGCAGGACATTTCATGTGCAGCGCTGGTCTACGAACAGGCAAAGG
>Ga0114999_10004835_pt1 | contig 16147 bp, 20 predicted proteins | sample ArcticOcean_MG_C_3_FD_89820 | JGI IMG/M metagenome (GOLD analysis project Ga0114999, IMG submission 89820) | Marine microbial communities from western Arctic Ocean - ArcticOcean_MG_CB8_126 | ecosystem: Environmental > Aquatic > Marine > Oceanic | place: Arctic Ocean: Canada Basin | collected...
CTGAGTCAGTATTGCGCTAACGTTGGTATTGATAACAGACATATGTCTTTCCTTAAAAAAGTCCGAGTCATAACAAAACGACCCATATATTTTCTCAGTTTATGGGTAGGAACGCGTTGTGTTCTTAACCCAATGACCGAAGTATCGGATCGGCTAAAAAAAACTTTACCGCTAACTTAAAAATATTTGTAGTATGAGCGCCAAGGGCTGATAGATAGCGGTGTCGGTGAACTGCTGTTAACGATGGTATGTACTGTACGCGCTGTACACTTCAAAGGTTAAGTTAGATGCAAGACTGCAAGGTATGTCGAACGATTCGGATCTTCCTATATATGGGTGCACCGCTGGTTGTATTGCTAGGCGTGTACAACAATCAGCCTGAAGCAGAAAGGTTCGCCTTTGTCATACCCTTTGGTATCGACCCCATCCATGTGGTATCGTACGGTTCGCTCATCGGACTGATCGTGATGGTCACCTATCGAGCTTACCAGGAGTACTACCTGCCGCGGCGCCGAGAGCATGAGATGTCTGTGTGGTCAAAGACCAGGGAGGCAGAGCGGAACGATGGAGCGGACTAAGGGCCCAAACTGTTGGCGGTGCCGTTACTTTCAGATCACGCACATCGCAGCGTTTCCTTATGCGTGCACAGTCATCGGTTTTAAGTCTAAGAATTTACCGTGTTTGGAGGTTCTAAGAAACGATGGTCGCGCGTGCCGACGGTTTTTGAAAAAAAGCATCGCGTCCGCAGACTAGTCACGCACTAAAAAGAAGGGCTGCTCGAGTTCACGGGAGTGGCGACAGAATGCATTCCCCTGGAAGCTGTATACGGCGCAGCGGAACCGGTCCTGGTGCAGGCCCTTAGATGATGTCCAGAAGTTGGTGACCTCCATGTCAGGGAAGACAAAGGGATTTGCCGCTGGATTGACGCACTGATCTACGAATATCGACTGCATTTCACTATAGTCGGGCAGGCGCCAGTTCTCGCCGGTCTTCTCAGCGACCTCCGATGCGTAGGCGCCTGCTTCGTCCCATGAGAGCTTAAGGCTATCGCCCTTACATCGGTAGTTTCGAAAGATTTGTCCGGCGGCGCATCGGGTTACGAACATCCCGTTATCTTTGTTCTGGGCAAAGCCGCCATCGAACAGTTCAAAGTTGTGAGCCGTGAGTCTACTTTTTATAGCATCACTGCACTCTGGAAGGTTCCGTTCGGTACATCCCGAAAGAGTCGCTACGAAGGCCATCGCCGCTACCCATTTCGTCATATTACCCCCCAGACGCCATTCAAGACTCAGTTCTTTGAGCATTCGTCCGATAGCGTACATATACGGATGTGATTCTAAGTATGGACACGATACTATCATCGTATAGTATTAGAAAGTTTTGAATTTATTGAGGGTTTTACATGGATATCGCGACGATTTTGGGTCTAATCGGTGCGTTGGGCCTTATTTATTTTGCAATTTCAGCGAACGCAGCAGCTTTTTTAGATACTGCCTCGCTGTTGATCGTGGTTGCTGGATCCATAATGGTTGTGTTGGCTCGTTGTACCTTGGGCGAATTCTTGGGCGCGTTTAAGATTCTGGGTAAGGCGTTCTCCCGCAAAATTGATAATCCTTTCGACCTGATAAACCAGCTGGTTGAGTTGGCCACTATCGCTCGAAAAGATGGGATGATTGCGCTGGAGGGTCAAGAAATTAAGAATGCGTATATGGCGAAGGCGGTGGCGATGCTGGTTGATGGTACAGATCCAGTGATCATAAAGTCGTCGCTAGGGCGCGATACAGCGATGATGAAGCAGCGCCACACAATGGGTGCGAGTGTGTTTAGTGCCTGGGGTGAGATTGCGCCTGCGATGGGCATGGTCGGAACACTCGCCGGGCTCGTGATCATGTTAGGTAATATGAGTGACCCTAAGGCAATCGGCCCCGCAATGGCGATCGCCCTGCTCACCACCATGTACGGAGCGATCTTGGCCAACGTTATTTGTCTGCCGATCGCCCAGAAACTCGAGAATGCGTCCAGCTTAGAGCAGGCGAATAACGAGTTAATCTTAGAAGGGGTGCTTTTTATGGAGTCGGGCGGTAACCCAAGGGTTATGGGCGATATGCTGGCATCCTTTGTGGCGCCAAATTCTCGATCAAAGATTGCCGCTCAATAAATTGTAAACTGTGTTTATGGCCGATAACGACGACACAGACAAGGACGACACAGACAAGACTGAAGATGTCGCACTCAGTCCGGCGCAAGGGGGCGATGCGCTGGTAGGCGATGATGACAATCTAGCCTTGCACAAACTCCCGCCCGAGGAGCCCGCACCCAAGGAATGCCCGCCGTGTAAAACTGGGGCGCCGGCATGGATGGCAACTTTCGCTGATATGGCCACCCTATTGATGGCATTCTTTGTGCTTTTGCTGTCGTTCGCTGAAACCGAAGTGCCCAAGTTTAAGCAAATTTCTGGATCTTTAAAGGCCGCGTTTGGTATCGAGAAGATTGTCCCAAAGATTACCTTGCCGATGTCGCGTAGCCTTCTTGTTGAGGAGTTTACTCCGGCCGTGGCTGAGCGCAGTGTGATCAACAACAAGAAACAACAGTCCGAAGAGACGCGCAGCGAATTTCTTGTCAAGAAGACCCAGGAGGGCGAATTCGACTCGGAGACTGAGTTGAAATTCCAGCAGGTTCAGGATGCCTTGCGAGAAGAAATTAATAAGGGGATGGCCGAAGTCAAGGTCGTCGACGGGGAGATCTCGGTTGATCTAGTGCAACCAAACATGGCGGGCGGTAAACCCGATAATGAGGGCCGCGAATCCGGCGGGCCGGTACCGCAGGAAATAGTGGATATGGTCGCTAAGATCTCCGAGGTCCAAGCGCAGATAGAGGGCGAAATCTCGGTAAATTTAAGAGATAAGTCGAGCGGCGCGTCCACGGGAGGCTCATCCGATAGGTCTTCGAATCGGGCGGTCTCCAAGGCGACGTCAAAATATGAGAGGCTGCGGGCCGACCTATCGAGTGAAATTAACTCTGGGTTAGCCGAGGTAGAAAGGCAGGGAGATAAAATCATAGTGCGACTTGCCAATCAGGGCTCATTTGACTCGGGCTCAGCGACCCTAAGGCGAGATTTTAATGGCACCCTCGATAAACTGGGCTCCACGCTGTCAAAGTACTCAGGGTCCGTTTTGATTGAGGGGCACACAGATAACGTGCCAGTCGCCTTTAGTGAGCGGTTTAAGTCGAACTGGGACCTGTCGGCCAGTCGGGCCGCTGCGGTCGCCGATTACGTGCTGACCCAGACGGCGCTGGCGGGTGGTGAGGTTATGATCAAGGGATACGCAGACTCTAAACCGATCGGTACAAACGATACACCAACGGGCCGCGCTAATAACCGACGGATTGAGGTCATCGTTGATGATAATTAAGTACGAGATGCCCACGTGGCGGATGTGGAAGAAAAACCAGAATTAGCGGCTGAGGACGTGGAGAACGCGGTTGCAGAGGAGAATCCCTCTGCGCCTTCACCACCGATACCCAGAGAGCCAGAGCCAGAGGCTCCAGAACCCGATTGCCCAAAGTGCGTGAGCGGCGCCCCCGCGTGGATGGCGACCTTTGCTGACATGGCGACCCTATTGATGGCGTTCTTTGTACTGATTCTGTCATTCGCCGAGATGAATGTGCCAAAGTTCAAAGACGTGAGTGGTTCGATGAACGATTCGTTTGGCGTTCAGCGGAGTGTGCCTGTGGTAGAGCCGCCTCTGTCGGACAGTGTGATCGCAAAGCAGTTTTCGCAGGCTAAAGTAGAAGCCACAGCACTGAAGACAATTCAGGAGCAGACGACCAACGATCCTCAGCCGGAGGACCCCGAATTGAGGACCACCACGAGCCCATCTGATTCTGAGCTTTCCTCTGATCTAGAGCGGGTACAGGCGGCGCTCAAGGATGAGATTGCCCGAGGAGCCGTCGAAGTCGTGCGCCAGGATGATAAGATCAGTGTGGTCGTGAATAGTGCCAGTACAGAGGGGCTCGAGTCTGGACAGGACGGTAACGGTAGCGGCCGCAAACTTTCTCAGGATACTGTTTCCCTATACGCTAAGGTCGCCGAGGCCCAGACCTCTGTCGTGACCGAGATACAGGTGGTTGATAAATCGCCGGCACAAGACAGCCAGGTTGCTGACGCCAGCTCAAGCATTCCACAAGAGCCTCAAGTAGAGGCCGGCAATAGTGAACTCGAACAGATACGTGCGCGGTTAGCACCCGAAATTAGCCAGGCCTTGGTCAACGTTGAGATGGAAGACAATCAGATTAAGATCACGCTCGCCGATCAGGGGGCCTTTGTAAGCGGCAGAGCAGACCTGCGGCCCCAGTTCTTGAGTCTCATAGACAGAGTCGGACAATCCATATCAGACGCCGGCGGCAGTGTCACTATCTCTGGACACACTGACAGCATACCGATTGCTTTTAGCATGAGATTTAACTCAAATTGGGATTTGTCGGCCGCACGATCCGCCTCCGTTGCCGATTATTTGGTAACACAAGACTATTTAAGCACCGGTTCGGTGGCGGTGCAGGGGTTCGCGGATACGGTTCCGGTGGCTCCAAACGATACAGCGGACGGGCGATCGAGGAATAGGCGTATTGAAATTGTGATCGACAAGAGAGGTTGATGGCAGTGAGAATCTTTTATGTTGTGATGCTTTTTGTGGTCTTTGGACTTTGCAGCGGGCTGGCTCTCGGTGATCAAGATGAAAAAGATTTAAATTTTCTTGATTCAATAAAGAACCTAGAGGCGTTCAATGACGCCAGCATACAGGACCAGGTTTTGGTGCTTTGGCCTAACCCTGAGACACAAAATTTTCTAGACTTTGAGAGGATCAGCAAAGTACTGTGTGCACAGCGGGTAAGAAATAAGTTCCTCGTGATTTGGCTTATGGACTCGGCTCAGTTCAGAGCCAATAAGGAGTACCTGATGATCGAAAGCGTTAATTGCCTTGGTCTTGAAGCTGAATGATCGCGCGACACCCCAAAAAGTGGATCAGCGGAACCTTTATTGTGGGGCTACTAGCGGTTGTCGGTTGCAGTGACTCTGACACAGATGCGACTCGAGACGCTACCTTTATCGCTGACCCAAACGCACCGGTTCAGGCGTCCAGCTCTGAGCTCTCCATTGAAATATCCGGCGATCTTCGTCATTCATCTGACGAGGCGTTTGAGCTGGTTGTTAGTCTGGCGGGGTCGTTGGCAGCAGACGCGACCCTCTCGCTTGAAGATTCCCCTAACTTTTTGACTCTCACTACAGATGACCAAAAAATTACGGCAGATTACTCTGTTGCGGGTGTTCATACGGTAACCGTCACCGCTAAGTCTGGGAATAAATTTGCGTCTAGTAGTTTTAATTTGACCGTTGACGCCACGCTGCATGGCCGTTACGAGGGGCTGACCGATCCCGATGGGGTCACGTATACCGCATTAATTACGCGGTCACTGCTTATCTTTTGGAGTGCTGTTATGGACGGCGACACTCATATGAGCCTTCACTGCCACGGCCGTTTCACGACGAATATCACTGAGGCGTCAGGAGTCGGCCATTGTAAGCGCGCAGCCGATGATGCGCCCTCCGTGTTATCGGCCGATTTTGATCTTACCCTCGACGAAGACGAAATAAACCTCGTCGTTCGGTATAGCGATACCGCAGGCGGTCTGATTTCGACAGACAGTATTGGTGCAATGACGCGTCTGGACCGGTCTTATCTAGCCAGTGATGCCGATATAACAGGAGTCTATGTGTCGACACAATTGGGCTCGGTACGGTGGTTGAGCATAAACAGTGATGGTGTAGTGCGAGATACTGTTGCTGATGGATTCGAGCGATTTAGGTGTCGCATCGATGCGTTTATTTCGCCGTTCGATTCTAGCAAAGTTAGCATCAGTTACGACGGCTCCATTCAGGGAATAAATGGCGTCTGGTCTGATTGCGACCTAACGGACCAAGCCGGCTTGCGCGTGCTCGTTGGTGATGCCTCGGGGCAAAATGAAGGTGCGGTTAGGTTCTACGATGTGGACCCAGACCGATATGTAGATGCCTACCTAGCGCGAGAGTATCCGACCTATTCCGATCCAGTCAGTCGCATGAATTACGTTAGAGTATGTGATCAGGGTTTGCCCACGTCGATTGCGAGTCAGTACAACGTTGACGACAATATATGTGATGATCTTTGAGTATTTATGATGCGCAGCTTTTTAGGTTGCGCCATGGGTGTTAAGAACAGTAGAGGTGCAGAATGAGCAGCTTAGCCGAGCAAATTTCTGAAAAATTTGACTTAATTGATCCGAACAATAACGCTGACTTGACGGCGATCGGAATGGCTATCATCGGCATTCCTAGCGATATGGAGTCGACTGAGCCTACACGCTATGAGTTTATGCGGCAGGAGGTTGTCTACTCGCTGTGTCTTCCAGATGTCAAGAAGGGGCTGAATAAAGAGCGGCTAGTAAAGTTAAAAACGTGTTTGACTCTGGCTGAGCAGGCTGAGCAGGCTGCGCCCGATGCGACTGGCGATAGTAATTTGCTCTGGACCTTAATAGGAGAAGTAGAGGCTGCTGAGCCCGAGTCGAAATCTGTGAAAAGTACAAAAGAGATATCCTCCCAGACAGAGCACTCGGCCCCCAGCTTTAGCGTGACACATGCCGAAGACGTTATTGCAGATATGCGCTCTGTTCAGGAGAGCTTCCGGTCGAGCTATAGCGGCGATATCGTGTCTGTGGACACTGATTTGGTAGAGACGGGGGGTAGCGAGCTAATAGCGAGCCTTAACAAGCTGGGACGAGATTACGCTGATTTATACGACCAAGGATTTTCTCGTGATTTAAAAATTGCTGTAGAATATCTGGGAGTGTGTCGAAAGCTGCAGGAAGTTGAATTCAATCAGGTCCAGCTGGCCTCATCGTTGGAGTATGCGCAGTCTGTATACGACGGGCAACCTAAGGATGTCAGTTTGATTCAGTCGGAGCATTCATGGCTCACTCAAATATCGGAAAGTATAAGTACACTCGAGGTTGCTCGCCTTGAGAAACAGAAAGATTACGATGAGCGTTTGGATACAATGTTGTCGAGTTCTAGGCAGGAGCTGGATGCTTTGCAAACTGAGCTCGAAGCGCTCCGGCAAACAACGCTCGCATCGCCAGCAGACGCGCTCCGTAGCCTATCTCAAGATGATTCCAATGAGGATGCAGCACATGGCGCATTAGATTTTTCCGACGCGTTGTATGAAGAGTCGCTTGATTTATACATGGACTGGATTCAGGGGCAGAGAGTCTTGATCAAAGACAAATCTGAAAAAATTAAGGCGCTCGATAACACCTTGGCGGCGAATGAGGCCGAACTTAAGAATGAGTGCGCCGCTAGTATACAGGCTGTTATTGACGAAATTGCTGAGCAGCAGCAGACAGTTAAAAGTACGATTGAAATCATGAGTAAGGATCGCGACGACTTTGCGGATCTGCTTGACACCTTTAAAGAAGACGCCGGCCAAATTATCGACGCGCTTCAGCGGTCTATGAGCCAGCGGAAGCTATTCGCATCGCAGTTCGAAGATTGTCTTGCGTCGGCGACTATTCAACTGGGTCGAGTCTCGGATGACGGTTCTAACGGTGGCTTACTCTGGAATAAAATCGGAGTCTGATAAAGCCGTTATGTTGAGATTAGTATCTAGTTTACTCTTACTGCTGATGGCGGCGTGTGTGCCGGACGATCCAGCCGTTTTAGAAGAGCAGGATAGATGTTTTGAACAATACATCGCTGAGTTTCGGGGGCAGTACCCGAAGGCGACTCTAGAAAAAACGGCGGCTCTTAAGTGCTATCGCAATTGAGTTAAGTGGGACAGATGGAGATCGGGGTGATGGCAAAAGATGCAGTCACCTTAACTGAATCTATATCGTGCTACCCGGCAGGTTCACCTTGCAGGTATGGCTCTAATGAATGAAAACGAGGCTCGCGATTCGTTATGGATTAGCCTATTGCTAATCGTTATTGTCGGTATGGTTATTGGGGTGTTAGGGGGTATCGCCGCTAACTGCTTTGTGATTGGGGCAAAGTTCTTTTTCGGACTGATACCGGCATCACGCGAAGCTGGAGATCCACTGAGTTTTGGTATCCACTGGGCTGTATTAGCGGGCGCTGCATTACTGATCGTGGGCTTAAAGCGCTGGTCCAAGATCCCCAGGTGGCATGGACCCGCTGACACAATCCTGTCAGCTCAGCTCTCTACCGAGCCCTTCCAAACCAAGGTGGGGTTCTTATCAACTACGGCCGCCTTTATTTCCGCTAGCGCTGGCGCCTCAGTTGGTCAGTATGGTCCGGTGCTCCACTTTGGTGCCTCTGTAGCCAGCGGTGTTAGAAAACTGATTCCAACAAGAATCAACAGTGATGTCTATTTGGCAGCGGGTGTTGCCGCTGCCATTTCGGCTGGATTCAATGCCCCTATTGCTGGCGTTATCTTCGCTAGTGAAGCCGTTCTTCGCCATTTTTCGGTTCGGGCGCTGGCGCCACTGGCTGTCGCGTCTATTACCGCAGCCGCTGTGACGAACTTGTTATTTAATCGGGGTTCCCCCTATGAAATAATGCCAGTCGATTTTGTAATGCACGAGACAATACCGCTGTTACTTGTCGTTGCACTGGCATCTGCTGGGGCTGCCATCGTATTCATGTCTTCTCTGCTGAAGGTTGTTGCATGGTCTGGTCGGCAGGGTAATGAATTCACTATAATTCTGCTGTCAGCTACCCTGATGGCTGTTATCGGGACGCTAGTGCCAGAAGTATTCGGACTGGGTAGCGATACGATCAACTTATTCTTTGCTAATGCGTTTTTGTTAGATTACTTGATAATCATATTGATAGCTAAGCTGTGCGCATCGGTACTCTGTTTGGGCATGGGCTTATTTGGTGGGGTCTTTTCACCGGCCATATTTTTAGGTGCATGTTTGGGTTCCATTGTAGGAGTGGTTGCTACCTATCTTGGGTATGATCCGAGCGTCGTGCCTTTAATGACCGTGGTAGGCATGGCCTGTGTTGCCAGCAGTGTGGTCGGGGCGCCGATCGCGATCGTTCTGATCGTATTTGAACTGACGCAGTCATACCAATATGCGGTCGCCGCTATTTTTTCGGTTGCGATATGTTCGCTGATTTCAACCCGGTTATATGGGTACTCATACTTTGACAGGCAGCTTTTGTTGCGAGGTTTCAATCTTAAGTTAGGACGTGAGTACCTTATCCTCGATCAATTGAAAGTTGATGGTCTCGACATAAGGCCAGTGGAGAGCTTTTCGGCAGACATGATGTGCAGCGAAATTGTGAAGTCACTGAGAGATCTTGGAAATACAGAAGCGTATGTCACTGATCATGAGCAGAAACTCTTAGGTGTCGTAAGTTTGACAAATGCACTGCGGTACCCAAATGAGCAAGCGGCTGCTGCATTTATTGAGGCGCCTTCAATACTAGAGCTTAAGTTCAGTTTAAGAGATGCGATGGAAGTAGCCCAGGGCTTTCTCGGTGAAGCGATTCCTGTTCTCGATGAACGGGGAGTGCTTTGCGGGTGCCTGAGCGAGGGCGATATCTTAGGCGGTGTCTTGTCTGTGCAGGAGGAGGTAAAATCTTATGAGAGAAATTAAGGCATTTATTATCGGTTGCGCTGTGGCGCTCTTGTTTACCTGTGGCCCGATGTCTGCCTTGGCGGATGACGAAGAGGCTTCATTTAATGCAGGGCTGGCAGCGTTGCAACGAGGCCATTATGCGATGGCCTATCGAGCCTGGATCGGTATAGCACAGTCAGGCAATGCTCGCGCTAAATCTAATATCGGCTACCTATATGAGCAGGGATATGGGGTCAGTCAAGATAACCGCAAGGCTATGGCCTGGTACTCCGATGCGGCAAAGGATGGCCTGGCTGAAGCGCAGCATAATTTGGGTATGATGTACGCCAATGGGCTTGGGACTGAGGAGAGCTGGGGCAGGGCGCTGTTATGGTTTAAGCGTGCAGCAGAAAACGAGTCGCTTGAGAGCACGTATATGATTGGTCTGAGCTACTATCGTGGATTAGGTCAAATTGAAGATAAGCCCAGTGCGCTACACTATTTCAGAATCGCGGCTGAAAAAGGATACGCAGACGCTCAGTATATGTTGGGCTATATGCTGCTCGCTGCTGAGGGTCCTACGTTAAAAGCCGATCCGTTTAACGCGTACGTATGGTCTTCCTTAGCTTTGGAGAGTGGACAAATTCAGGCTGAGGAGGTCAGAGATCTGGCGCGAATGGTGCTAGAGAAAGACGATTTGCTGCGGGCCAATTTGAAGATTTCTGAGTGTGCTGAGAGTAATGTGTCGTGTGGCTATACTAACTAGCGGCGGTTCCTCACAAAGTGTTGTTGTGCGAACAGCTCTCTACCTTAGTGGGCTTTGACTTTGTCAGATGACCCCGCGCTTAGCGTGCCGTCTTTTGTGAGCAGCGGCATAAGCGCGAGATCGCAGAGAACAGCTTACTTGGTTGTGATTGATAATCGGCGACTGAGCTCAGGTGGGATACCATCCCAAGCTTCTTGCAGACCTTGAACAACATCGCCCGCTTCTTTTATTAGGGTGCTATCTTGTGTGGCATTCCCCCTAAAGATTATTTTGATGCAGTAGCCGTATAGCTCATCTAAGTTATTTGCCAGTTCTCCGCCGGATTTGAAGTCTAAGCACGCTTTAAGCCCTGTGAGTACTTTAATCGCTTTGTTAACGCATTCAGCTTTTGCCGAAATATTGTTATTGTTAAAGTGATATTCCCACATGGTTAGGTTCAGGGATATATCTTTGAAAAGGAGTGAAATCAGTTCGTGCGAGTTAGCTGCAGAGACGATTGACTCTACGCCGATGTTTTTGTAAGTAGCGGCTGCTCTGTTTGCGAGATACATGCGTAATCCTCCGTTGTGTTAATCAAGGTATCGGATGATTAGCGAAGAGCTTTAGTATTTAGTCAAAAAAATACCTTCAATGATACGTGCTGTGTCCTAAGCAAGACGAATGGTTTTACCCCGATATGACGGAGACTGGTTTTACCCCGACATGACGGAGACCTCAAAAAGAGTGGATAATCCACAGAAGAGAGGTCAATTTTATGTCGAGAAGAAAATATTCGCCAGAATACAAACAGGAAGCCGTATTACTGGTTAAACAATCTAGTGCATCCTTATCAGAAATAGCCCGGAGCCTGGGCATCAATGACAATATGCTAAGACGCTGGGTCAAAGAAGCTGGCGCTCCAGGCAAGACAGCGTTCCCCGGCCATGGCCACCCCAGAGACGAGGAGCTAGCTCGTTTGAAGAAAGAACTGATACAGGTTAAACAGGAACCGGATTTTTTAAGAGAAGTGGCAACGTACTTCGCCAAGGAACCCAAGAGAGGTTCCAGATGATTGAACGTTGCCGCTATGCATTCCCGATTAGTACGATGTGTCGCTTACTCAAAGTATCGCCTAGTGGCTACTATGACTGGCGCCAGCGCGAGCCAGGTGCCCGTCAACGAGACAACACCCGGTTGCTACGGAAGATACGGCATCTGCACCAAGAGAGTGATTGCATCCATGGCAGTCCGCGGATATGGGACGACCTCCGCTTTGATGGTGAAACCTGTAGTTTGAATCGCGCCGCCAGACTGATGAAGCGCGACAATTTGAGGGGGATTCCATCTTTGCGCCGCTGGAAGAAGCGTAAATCTCAGCAGCGCCCGGATCACATATTAACCATCTAGCGCGTGATTTTTCATCCACCCAGCAGGTATCAAATGGGTGACTGACATCACGTACATCCGTACTGGTGAAGGCTGGCTTTATCTGACAGTCGTGGTTGACCTTTACTGCGGACAGGTGGTTGGCTGGTCGATGAGTCATCGCATGGATCGGCAGTTCGTCATCCAGGCCGTATTGATGGCGCTGTGGCAGAAAAGGGATAAAGCGCCTGTTGTGCTGCACTCAGATCGCGGGTCGCAGTTTACCAGTGATGAGTATCAGCAGTTCCTCGCCGGACATAATATTACCTGCAGCATGAGTGCTGTAAGAAGTTGCTATGACAACGCTGCGGCCGAGAGCTTCTTTGGTGTATTGAAACGAGAACGAGTGAATCGCCGTCGTTATGTCACGAGGTCAGATATCTTTGACTACATCGAGTTGTATTACAATCCGAGGAAGCGCCGTAAGCTAGACGTAACCGATCAAACTGCTCTTAACTGAGTCTCCGTGGAATCGGGGTAAAACCAGAAAGCCTCGGGGACGGTCGAGGAGTTTTTGCAGCCATTTTTGAATAACGCTGCGCCTAACCCGATATCAGTCTCCAAGCGAGTTGGTTTATCAAGTGCTCGACCAAAGAGCTATGTGTCTTTTTCGTCACCATAGTCTCTTATGTACTTTTCAAATATTGCTTCTGCATATTCTTTGGTGAGATTGAATTCGTCTCTTATTTTATTTAGATAATCTCGCTCGCCTGAAGTGATGACCCCATCTTGAAGTGCACGTAAAACCGAATTTTCAAAGACGGCGCGCTTTCTGGCTAGCTGCTCGGTAAATGCATTTGCAACAATACCTGTTAGCAAAGCCACTGAGCACACGCCGAGCAGTGCCGTGGCTGCTCCGACCAATTTACCAAATGGCGTTACGGGGAATACGTCTCCATACCCTACGGTGGTTAGAGTGACGATAGACCACCACATGGCTTCAGGTATTGACGAAAATTTATCAGGCTGTGCCTCAGATTCGGCAAAATAGGCCAGCGACGCACTGAGCAATACTCCGAGTAGGAGAATATAACCCGCCGAGAAGAAAGATTTTCTCTCATGTCTAATTGCTTCGAATAGATCCTGTAGCGCGTTATTGTATTGGGTGATTTTTATGAAGCGCAAAATCCGCAGGATTCGAAAAACTACTAAATTAAGATTTGGGAAGAACACTGACAATAAGACGGGCGAAATGGCGATCAGGTCTACAACTCCGTAAAAGCTGGTAACGTATTTGCTCCGGGCATGGTAAGAGGGCAGGTCGGGATACTTGCGTGGTGCACACCAGAGTCTAAGAACATACTCGGTTACAAATAAGGACGTGGAAAAGATTTCAAGCGCGCGGAAGTAGACGGCATAGCGAGTACCGATAGAGTTTACCGACTCGAGAATCACTCCTAAAACTGCCAAAATCACGATTGCAATGATAAGTCGATCGATTATTTTACTCGGACGATCATTGCCTAGTCCTGGTTCAAGCAGTCTGTGTATCCCGCACTGGAGCGATTGATAAGTCATGATGAGTTCCTATAGTGATGTCACCCGCAATTGGTAATGCGGTTCGGCCGGCTTGCTGAGCCGCTTCGCTTGCGCTGATGTAAGACTTCTAATGATGCGTGCGCAGTAAAGCGGTTAAGTCGCTCATTTGCCTGATGAGCCGATCGGTGAGTGGGGTGAGATGCTCTACAATATTGTGGGCATGCCGTTTCAAAGTTTATGAGTTCATCAGGGAGGATATACGCGCTCTCGCACGTTAATCTGATCATGGGCAGTTTCGCTTTGACAGTATTGTGGGCCCTAAACGTAAACGTTGCAGAGGGCGTTTACCCTTCATTCGTGCCGCTCTCATTATCAATATTTACAGTCGGTCTGTCTTGAAGACAGATGAACTTTGCCTTTATGCTAGGCGCACGGTAGCCGCGTGTGTCTGAACTGCTAGGAACACTGTACGCAAATCATCAGTATACCTTCTCACGTTTCCTATTTAACCGACTCTGTGAAAAACCTTATCATACATAGCCAAGGGCTACGTTTACCAGGCTGAGAACGCAAACAATCCTTGTGACCAGAAATGTCAGTGTCGAAAAATTCAGCGTGATTAGATGCCCGACCGCCATGATTAGCGAGACGGTGCCATACAGAGTGGCACCGAGCAGGAGCATGAGGGGTATTTTGGAGTTGAAGCCTGAAAGGAAAGTGGGATCAAATTCTATAAGCAACAAAAATGCGACGATTAAGCGTACTTTAAGTGCATCATTCAGCAAGTTAAATCCGGCATAATCGGGTGGCTGAAGCCAAAGTAGAAGGTTAGCGGTCCGGCTGTGGCTGCGTATGTAAGATAAAAAAGTAGGGTTCAAGTCCATAAGGCGACATCATCTTTCATTGTGTCTTCGATTGCCGCAATACGTTATTGCAATCAACAGTATTGGCCTGGTGTAGACGATAAGTTTGGCCAGTAAAAGTTTCGGTTCGAAAAATGCGCCTCCGTAGATGAGAGTGTCGTCAATGAAGAGCAGCCATACGAAACCTGCGGCCAAGGACATGCAGAGGGTGCTGTCCTGCCTTCGGAGTAAAGTTAGACTAATCCAGCCGAAGAGTGCGATTGCAAACCAAATCCTGATGCTGAGAATTAAAGCGATAATGGTTTGCCCTTCCGTTTTGCTGCTTTCGTATCCTGTTAAATAAATTTGCAAGCTCAGCACCATGAACAAAACGCACCAAAATATGCAAAATAACACCGCCGCCCGCCACAAATCTGAGTGGCGCGGGCTGTTTGTTCCGGCGCTATTTCCGTTATTGATCATGCCTCGTGTGTAGCAAGTTTCTGTAAAAAAGAATACCGCGCCCTGTTGGCAGCCCGGCTGTCAAATTTGACTGCTAATTTTCGATTGAAAGCATAAACGGCGATGAGCACTTGGGCGCCGATATAAACGCTATTCATATCGATAAACCTGATCACGATTCAACGTTAAAAACTCATCAGCGTATTGCTGCGGTATATGCTCGTAACCATAGAGCTTGCGAACAACAGAACCATTTTTACTTTCGACCAAACCATTGTCGTTACTGTGCCTTGCTCGTGATTTTGTGAATTCAACGCGCAGCTTCTCTGACAACTCAGCAACAGAGTAAATGATATACTCGCCGCCGTTGTCTGCGTGGAAACCCCTTATTTTAAAGGGGAATCTGGCAAGCATCTGATGCAACGCAGGTAACATGAACGCCTCGCTAATGCGCTCCAATGTGAAAATGACTTGAAACTGGGTGACCTCATCCACGGCGTTGACATGGTAGATCCCTTTGCGCTTATCCAGATCCCCCTGATGTACTGAGTCGATGCGTATGTAGCCTGGTTGATTATTCGGGCAAGGCCTGCGCCGTTGTCCAATAGCCACTTTGTTGGGCCGTGTTTTGGTTAAGGTGCAACGTTGTCGTTGATAGGTTTTGGAGGCCCGCAGGTTGTACAGGTGAGCAACAGAGATGTTCGCCAGCTGTTGATACTCACCCATGCCAAAACGGTCAAAGGCTCGTTCACAGAGTTTTTTAAGCACCGCTCCACTGGGCTGACCATGGCGTTCATCCATACTCGCCAACAACCGAATATCGGTTTCAGTGTAAGCGCGCTTGAAACCGTTTTGGCGGGCCAGCTTGACCTTCACTGTGCCTGTTTTGGCATATTGCTGTATCAGGCGTTTTATTTGGGCCAGCGAGTAGCCGGTGACCTTCATTAAGTATCGGGTCACAGCGCCCTTGTCAGCTTTACCCAGAGTGATGTGCTGGTGCTTCACCAGCGTCTTCTGAATCCAGCTATAGCGCTCTTTTTTGGTGGTTAGCACGCCAAAGGCGACGGCTTGAGTGCCCGCTAAAAACTGCTCAATAGCGGTGATGGTACTAAGTTGTTCCAGGCTCATGATCGTTTTCATCCGGTGATCATGAACGACAACAAAAGCCTATTCAGGCTCATCTCATGTTGGAGAAGACTATTGAAAGAACCGCTTTGAATGAGACGGAGCTGGCCCAGTACTGCCGTGCTAAGGGCCTGTACGCCGAGCAGATTGAACGTTGGCGGGAATCTGCGATTGCTGGTGCAGGCACGGAGCGACCGCTCTCTCGTACTGAACGCCGTGAAGCCCAACAGGACAGGAACAAGATTCGCCGGTTAGAGAAAGACCTCAGGCGTAAAGAGAAGGCGCTGGCCGAAACGGCAGCGTTGCTGGTTCTCCAAAAAGTGGTCGAATAGAGTCAATAGGATGATAAGAATTACCTGAACCGCACCGGTTTCTCCGGAGACTCGTTTGTTTGAGTCAAGCTGCCTGAGCCTGTCTCGTTAGTTGCCGATAATACGCCGCTTCCTTCTCGGCC